>MDTG01068389.1_pt1 | contig 11931 bp, 10 predicted proteins | sample 811421 | NCBI WGS metagenome assembly MDTG01 (sample SAMN05326645, study PRJNA326480) | marine metagenome | isolation source: seawater | place: Pacific Ocean: South East | collected 2011 | reverse complement strand
CTTCTTCATGGCGGCGATGGAAAGCCAGGGCCGCGACATCAAGATGGATGAAAAGCGCGTGGAGGGGTATCGCAACTTCGCCACGAAGCTGTGGAACGCCACGCGCTTCTGCCAGGGCTACGGCATCGGCGCTAGCGACACGATCAAGGCACCGCCCGCCCGCCTCGCCGCGAACCAGTGGATCATCGGCGAAGTGCAGCAGACCGTGGAAGCGCTGGAAAAGGCGATGGCCGAACTGCGCTTCGATGCCGCCGCCAACACCGTCTACCACTTCACCTGGGACAGGTTCTGCGACTGGTACCTGGAACTGATCAAGCCCGTCCTCCAGTCCGACGAAGACGGGCCGATCCAGCAGGAAACGAAAGCCGTCGCCGGGTGGGCGCTCGACCAGATCCTCGTCATGCTGCATCCCTTCATGCCCTTCGTGACGGAGGAACTATGGCACGCGCAAGGCGAGCGGAAATACGACCTGATCCACGCCAAGTGGCCGGAGCCGCGCGCCGCAGTGAGCAAGGACGCGACCGACGCCATCGACTGGGTCATCGCCCTCACCACCGCCACGCGCGGTGCACGCAACGAACTGGGCATTTCGCCCGGCGAGAAGCTGCCTGCCTTCATCGAGAACCCCTCGCCGCTGGCGCAGGGCGTGATCGACCGTAGCAGCGCCGCCATCGAACGCCTCGCCCGCCTCGCCCCGATTACCGTGGGCGAAGCGCCCGCAGGCGCGGCAATGCAGGTGAGTTCGGGCAGCGATGTGTTCATCGTGCCGCTGGAAGGCGTGATCGATGTCGACGCGGAGCGCGCCCGCCTCGAAAAAGCACTGGCCGCCTCGCAGAAGGAAGCGAAATCGCTGGAAGGCCGACTCGGCAACGCGAACTTCGTCGAGCGCGCCAAGCCCGAGGCGGTGGAGAAAGCCAAGGCCGACCACACTTTCCACCTGGACGAGATCGCAAGGCTGGAAGCGGCACTGGAACGGTTGGGGTAACTTGGCGCTCGTTCTCGCCACGCAGGCTCCGGGAGAGCCCGAGATCTTTGCCTCCGTGCAAGGCGAAGGACCGAGCGCGGGCACGCCCGTCGCGTTCCTGCGCCTCTCGCGCTGCAACCTCGCCTGCGTGTGGTGCGACACCGCCTACACCTGGCACTTCGAGGGTGACGAGCGTCCGCACCGCTCCGGCGAGCATTACGACCGCAAGGCCAACCAGGTCGAACTTGACGAGGCCGACGTCGCCGCCCGTATCGCCGCGCTGGGGCAGAAGCGCCTCGTCATTACCGGCGGGGAGCCGACGATGCAGGCGGGCAAGCTGGCGGCGATGCTGGAGCACCTGCCCGACATGCAGGTGGAGATCGAGACCAACGGCACCGTCGATCCGCCAGCGCGGCTCGATTTCCGCGTCGACCAGTACAATATCAGCCCCAAGCTTTCGCACAGCGGCAATCCGGCGGAGCTGGCGCTGAAGCCCGAGATGCTGGACCGCTGGGCGACGGACGAGCGCGCGTTCTTCAAGTTCGTTATCGCCCAGCCGGGCGATGTGGACGAAGTTGTCGCCCTCGTGAAGACGCACATGATCCCGGCGCACCGCGTCTTCCTGATGCCCGAGGGCACCGACAGCCGGACCCTGCGCCAGCGCGAGGAATGGCTGGTGCCGCTCTGCCTCGAGCATGGCTTTCGCATGAGTGACCGCCTGCACATCCACCTGTTCGGTGACACGCGCGGGACATGAGAGAGGCCGATCCAGCAAAACCGCCCTCTGCCATGCGCGGAGACCTGACCCAGGGACCGATCCCGCGCACCCTGCTGGTGTTCGCGGTGCCCGCGCTGCTGACAAACGTGCTGCAATCACTGTCCGGCACGATCAATTCGATCTGGGTGGGGCGGCTGATCGGCGAAGAGGCGCTCGCCGCCACGGCCAATGCCAATATCGTGATGTTCCTCGTTGCCAGCCTCTCCTTCGGCTTCGGCATGGCGGGCACGGTGATGATCGGGCAGCGCTGGGGCGCGCGCAACGTGGACGGGGCACGGCGCACATTCGGCAGCGCGGTGGGCTTCTGCGCCCTCCTGATGGTGGTGATCGCGGGCCTGGACTTTTTGCTTGCGCCTGCCCTGCTGCGCCTGCTGGCAACGCCGGAAGGGGCCTATCCGCTGGCGCTCATCTACCTGCGGTTGATCTTCCTCTCGATGCCGTTCGGCATGGTCTCGATCATCCTTTCGATGGGCCTGCGCGGCACAGGCGATGCCCGCACTCCGCTCATCTTCATGGGCGTGACCGTGCTGATCGACGCGGTGCTGAACCCTGTGTTCATTGCAGGGCTCGGCCCGCTTCCCGCGATGGGCATCGCCGGGTCCGCCACGGCGACCATCGCTGCCTCAATGCTCTCCTTCATCGGCATGGTGATCTACGTCTATCGCAAGGACCTGCCGCTGCGGCTGCGCGGGACGGAACTGCATTACCTGAAGCCGGCGCGCGAGGAACTGCGTTACATCGTCACCAAGGGCCTGCCGATGGGTGCGCAGATGGCGGTGATGGCGGCGGCAGGGATCGTGCTGGTGGGCCTCGTCAACCGCGAGGGACTGATGACGACCGCGGCCTACGGCGCGACCATGCAATTGTTCACCTATATCCAGATGCCCGCCATGGCGATCGGCGGCGCGGTGAGCGCAATGGCTGCACAGTACATCGGCGCACGAAAGTGGGATGACCTGCACGCCGTCACCAGGGCGGGCCTGGTGATGAACCTCGTCTTCACCGGCTCTGTCACCGTGCTGCTGCTCCTCTTCGACAGGCCGGTACTGGTGCTGTTCCTGGGGCCGGACAGCCCGGCTGTCGACATTGCTCGGCACATCCAGTTCCTCGCCAGCTGGAATTTCGTGATCTTCGGCGTCACGCAGATCTACACTGCGACGATGCGTGCCGCAGGCGCGGTGTGGGTGCCGCTGGCGGTGGTCGGCATCGCGTTGTTCCCCGTGCGGCTGGGTTTCTACTACGCGACCTACGACTGGCTGGGCGCGGATGCCCTATGGTTGTCCTACCCCGTATCCGCCGCCAGCGGCCTCGCGATGGGCTGGTGGTTCTATCACTACTGGGACTGGCGCCGTGAATTGCCGATAGGTCCGAAGGAAGCGGAAGAAGGCAGCCACGCGGACGGACTGCCCGCCGGCCGGATGACGCCGGATTTGTAGGGTTTGTCTTTCGATCCGACCTCCGTCGGATCGTCCTCGCTAGACGCGCTTCGCTACGCTACGCGCCCGCTGCGGGCGGCCGTTCGGCCTTGCGATCCGCTGGTCGCGGACCGGACGAGGCCAAAATCTAAAGAGTTGCGCAGGACACAGTCGCGCAAGCGACCGCAAGCGCGAATGCGCGCCCGAGCCAATGCGAGGAAGCCAAGGACGCCGGACGGCGTCCGCCCGGCGCTTGAGGGACCAACGAACAAATTGAATACGATCCGGCGGAGGCCGGAGCGAAAAACAAATCAGGTCCCCTGCGCGCGCCAGCGCTGGACGGTGCGATAGACCGCGTCTTCTTCGCCGCCGCCATGGTTCCACAGGTCCACGAAGCTCGGGTCTTCGGAAGCCGGACGCTTGCTTTCCTCGAGGTTGTCGAACGACACGCGGATCGGGATCGACACGCCCTCGCCGCAGATGATGCATTCGCGGTTGCGCAGCGCCGGGATGGAATCGAGGAAGCCGCGGGCACCTTCAGGCATGGCGGCCTTCACAAACGCCTGGTCACGGTCGTTGTTGAGGCGCATCGAGATGATCGTGCCGCACTGCGACAGCACGCCTTCGGCAAGGTCGGACGGTCGCTGCGTGATGAGGCCCAGCGAAATGCCGTACTTACGGCCTTCCTTGGCGATACGCGAAAGGACGCGGCCCACCGAGTTGCCGTCGGCGTTCTTCTCGCTCGGCACGTAGCGGTGTGCTTCCTCGCATACGAGCAGGATGGGCGCAGTCTTCTCGTTGCGCCCCCAGATGGCGAAGTCGAACACCAGGCGGCTGAGCACGGCCACCACGGTGCTGGTGATGTCGGAGGGCACACCGGACACGTCCACGATGGAGATCGGCTTGCCGTCGCCGGGCATGCGGAAGATCTTGGAGATGAACTCGCCCATGGTGTCGCCCACCAGCATGCCGGAGAACATGAACTGGTAGCGCGGGTCGGCTTTCAGTTCCTCGATCTTGGTCTTGATGCGCATGTAGGGGGCGGTGTTGGTCGCCTTGTCCAGCTTGCCCATCTCGTCCTGGATCAGGCTGGTGAGATCGGAAAGCAGGTAGGGGATGGGCGAATCCACCGTGATCTTGCCCATCGACTGCGCCAGGCGGTTCTTGCTGCGCGCGGCCAGCAGACACTTGGCGAGAATGTCCTTGTCGTTCTGCAGGTCGTTGCCGCTCGATTTCAGCAGCACTTCGCAGTGCTCCTCGAAATTCATCAGCCAGTACGGCATCTGCAGGTTGGAGACGTCGAAGATCATCCCGTAATTCTTGAACGCGGCGGAATATTCGCCGTGCGGGTCGATCATCAGCACGTGGCCCTGCGGTGCCGCCTCGCAAATGCGGTGAAGGATAAGCGCGGCACTGGTGGACTTACCCGTACCGGTGGAGCCCAGAAGCGCGAAGTGCTTGCCCAGCATGGCATCGATGTACATGCCGGCGCGAATGTCGGAGGTGGGATAGACAGTGCCGATCTGGATCGCGCTGCGCCCGTCGCTGGAATAGATCTGGCGAAGGTCTTCGGTCGTTGCCGGGAATACCAGCGCGCCGGGGACAGGATAGCGGGTCACACCGCGGCGGAAGCTGTGGATCTTGCCGGTCAGGCGCTCTTCCAGCCCCTCACCCATGAAATCGATATTGGCGATCACCGAATTGCCGCCGCTGCGACGATCCTGCTTCTGGTCGCGCACGGAAGCGAGCAGCCAGCCGTCGCGGGTGCCGATCTTGATCTGGCTGCCGACTTGCCCGGCCAGCGCGACCGAGGGGTCGTCGTGGTCCATGCACTCGTTCAGGCGCTCCAGGTCGAGCGCGATCTGCGAACCCGATCCGGCAACGTCCAGCACGACGCCGATGGGCTGGCGCGCGCTTTCCAGGGAGGATTCGTCGGCGACGGGGGCTTCGGACCGGGGAGCCGCAGGGGCTGGAGAAGGGGCCGGAGCCGGAGCCGGCTCCGCGCCCGTCCGTGCACCGCCATTTGCGGCAGGCACCGAATTGAAACTCGACATGTGACCCGGCATTTCAGTCATGGATATAGCTCTCGCCCGTGGTGAATACCCGCAGGCGATAGCGCGATCGGAGTTAAGATCGCCTAAATCACAGGCGCTTGTGGCGGAAAGGCGCGCGGTCAGACCAGCGCGAACAGTCGCCCGGCGGCCCAACCCATGAAGACCGAGAGGCCCACGGCGAATAGCCCGTAAAAGAAGGAATAGTCGTTCGCCGCTTCCTCCACCCCCAGTTCGAAGCCTTCCTTGAACACCTGCACTTCGGAGGTCGCGGAAGAGATTACCCGGCCGTCGTAAATGGCAAAGGTTTCCGCCACATAGCGGCCCGCAACCACGTTGGAAGGGATCGGAATGTCGGCGCGGTAGAGAACGCCCTGCGATATCTCCACGCCCTCGTCGTATTGCGCATAGAGGCCCTGCCGCTGGCGCAGGTCTACCAGCCCTTCGGAAAAGCGTTGCTGCTCCGCCGGGTCGATGGAGCCTGACGGCGAAAGCTGGAGGTAGTCGAGCCCCAGTTCGTAGATCGCCGCCGTGCGCTCATCCACGATGTCCAGCACCGGGCGGGAACTGGCCATGGCATAAAACGAGGGCACGGAGCGGTAGGCGGACTCCTGCGAATTGACCCAGATACCGAAAATCCGCTCCTTCTCGCGCAGCAGGATCGGCTCGCTCGGGCCCTTGAGCACGACCACCACATCGTACTGCGCATCGCTGTCTGCCGGGTCGAGCACGGCGCCGTAGAGCAGCAGCGTCGCGCCGGTGAAGCCTTGCTGGAGGACGATCTCGTGCTGCGAGATATCGGGCACGAGTATGGGATCCTCGCTTTGCGCGAAGGCGGGCGTGGCCAGCACGAGGGACAGCAGAAAGGCGATGAGGCGGGTCATAGCGGCACCACCGTATAGACCTCGTCAGGCCGCACACCGAGGCCGAACGCCATGCGAAGGGCAATGCCGAGCACGATCATCGCCAGCACCAGGCGCAGGTGCTCCGGCTTGGCGAAGTTGGCGATCTTGGTGCCAAGCTGGGCACCTGTCACCGAACCGATCAGCAGCAGGCCCGCCAGCACGATGTCCACCGCGCGGGTGGTGAAAGCGTGCACCATCGTCACCAGCATGGTGATGAACAGGATGTTGAACAGGCTGGTACCAACCACGACCTTCGCGCTCATGCCCAGAATGTAAAGCATGGCGGGCACCATGAAGAAGCCGCCGCCCACGCCCATCAACATGGTCAGTATGCCCACCACCACGCCCAGGATCAGCGGCCCCAGCGGCGAGATGTAGAGGCCCGACTTGTAGAAGCGCCATCGGTAGGGGAGGCTGGCGATCATCGGGTGATGGCGGCGCTTGGCGGCGCGCTTGCTCGTGCTGCCATCCTTCGTGCTGCGCAGCGATTCGAGGCTCTCGCGGGCCATCAGTCCCCCGATCGTGCCCAGCATCAGGACGTAGAGCACGTTGATGACGACATCGATCTGACCGGCCGAGCGCAGCAGGTTGAAGATCAGCGCGCCCAGAAGCGCGCCCACCATGCCGCCGGCAACGGTGACGGCACCCATCTGGTAGTCCACACCGTCCTTGCGGCTGTGCGCGAAGACACCGGACACGCTCGCGCCCGTGACCTGCGTCGCGGCAGAGGCGGCGGCCACTGTCGGCGGGATGCCGTAGAAAATCAGCAGCGGCGTGGTGAGGAAGCCGCCGCCCACTCCGAACACACCCGAAAGGATGCCCGTCGCCACGCCGAGCGCGACGATAACGAGACCGTCGACAGCAAGGTTGGCAATGGGGAGATAGACATCCATGACCTTGCGCCTAATGCAAAGGCACGGTTGATTGAAGGTGAATGGTGCGCCGCGACTAAAAACCTGCCGTGAGTGTGAGCGCAGGGCCACTAGATGGCTCGGCATCGCCCGCCACGCGGAAGCGATAGTCGGCAGAAACCCGCCCGCGCGCCGCACCGATGCGGAAGCTGAGCCCCGCGCTCGGCCCTATGTCCAGCCGCTCCGCATCTTCCTGCGCTCCGCCCCAGATGCCGCCGCCAGCCGTCAGTCGGAAATCCCCGGCTGACGCCAGTTCACGCGTGATGCGCGCCTGACCATCGACAAACGGTGTGGCGAATTCGCCGGTGACGTAGCCGCCCTGGACATAGGCCTTGCCCGTCAGGCCGGCAGGCAGGCTGACCGGCGGCAATTCGGTTACGGCGTAGGCGGCACCGCGCAGCTCGGTGCCGGCGTCGGTCTCGCTCACCCGGGCTTCGGCGGCGAGGCGAACGGGCACGGACGGCAGCAGCCTCGCCGATGCGCCCAGCGCGACGTCGGTTTCCCGCTCGCCATCCAGCGCCCGCGTGGCCCGCAGGTGCAATTGCGGGGCGTGACGGCTGGCGGGATCGAGCCGGTAACGCATCACGGCGCCCGCCTGGCTGCGGCCATAGCTGGGCCTGCCGGACGTAATCGGAGTGGTGGTATCCTCGCGCCACAGCGCCCAAAGGTCCATCGACCAGCGTCGGCGGGAAGAGCCTGGCGCGAAGTCCTGCGCGGCTTCGGGCGCATAGATGACGCCCGGCGCGACGGGGCCGACCCCGCTTTGGTAAGGCAGCTTGTCGCCATCCTGCCGACCGGCGGAATATCCGGTCGCCAGCAGCATGGAATGGGCGATGATGCGATCGACACCGCGCAGGCCAGCCTTGCTCACGGCAGAACGCTGCGGGGCGGGCGCGGCGCCAGGCATCTCTGGCGGCGCGAAATCGGGCCGCTCGATAATTTCCGGCAACGGCTTTTCGGGCGGCGCGTAGGGCGTCGTGCCCTCGTCCAGCCACTGTGGCATGGCCGGGCTTCCAGGTATCGGCTGCGATTGCGATGCAGCCGGCAGATCCGCGACATCGGCGGTTGCTGGCGCAGGCTCGCTTGGCGGCAGGACGGCGGGAAAAGGTGCTTCCCACAAGGCAACGCGCACGATCACCCAGCTGCCCAGCACCATGCCGAGCGAGAGCAGCGGCCAACCGCGTCTTGCCGTACGAGCAGCGCTCATCGGGCACCTTCCAGCGCCACCGCCCGCGCGGGGTGCGTGTCATGCGCGGTCTTGTCCCACTCGGGCACCGCGCCGCGCAGCGTCTTGGAGTAGGCGAACAGCGCCCGGTATCCGGCCATGATCGAGATGACATTCGCCACCGGGATGCGCAGCACCGCGCGCAGACCTTCTCGCCACCCGAATTCGGCGCGGGTGAAGCTGAACCGCATGACAGCGCGCCAGGCAAAGCTGGCGAGGTTGAGACCCAGCAGCACCAGCACCAGTCGGCTCCCACGGCGGAGCAAATCCGGCGGCATCGAGGCCAGCCAGAACCAGCGCCAGCACCATCAACGTGTAACCTGTCAGCAGCACCAATGCGGAGAGCGGTCCGCGCCGATCGCGCAGGCGCATCCACCATTCGCCGGGACCGCCGGTCCAGCCCAGCCGGTCCCATCCCTGGAGGGCGATGCCGTGCATCCAGCGCGCCTTCTGCCGCACGGCGGGACCGAGCTGGCCGGGGAAGTAGGCGCGCGTGGCGATTAGCTGTCCGTCCTCTCCGCGCACTCGCAGGAAGCGCGAGCGCCCGCCCAACGCGGCCACTTTCACGCCCAGCTCGTAATCCTCGGTCAGCGAATCCTCGTCGAAAGGGGCATCGCGGCCTGCCCTGAAAGCGATCTGCGCCAGCATGCGGCGCCCGAACGCGCAGCCCACACCGGCGGCGGGCAGGCTGGCACCCAGCGCGTTGCGAACCACCATGGCCTTGCCATGCGCCTCGGCAAATTCCTCGCAATAGTGGCTACCCACCTAGCGCGAACTGCGCTGCGGCATCGGCAGGACGGGAAGCTGGACGAATTGCGCGGTGCCGATGGCACGGTCGAGCAAGGACAGGGCGGCGGCATCGACCATGTCCTCTGCATCGTGCAGGATCACCATGCGCGCCTCGCGCCCTTCGCGCAATTCGTCCTGTTGCAATGCGTGATACAGCCTGTTCAGGCAATCGGCCTTGGTGGACGGGCCTTCTCTATCGTGTACGACAATCCGCACTCTCCCGTCGTCACGCGCACCAAGCGCGGCGGCTTCCAGCGTGGCGGGATCGTTGCGATAGACGCCGACGTAGATCCTGAGGTCTTCCTGCGGCCATACGGAAAGCGCGTGGGTCAGCGTGTCGCCGATCACGCCGGCCTCCTGCCACGCCGGTATCAGAACCGCGGCCCGGCCCGAAAGCTGGCGGTAGCGCACTTCGCGGCGGTTGAGCACAGGCGTTTCGGCCCGGCCCGTCAGGCGCAGCCAGAACCAGGCGATGTCCATGGCGAATTCGTCGATCGCGCCAATCAGGAAAAAAACGCCTGCAAACAGCAGTAGTTCGTGCTCGACCAGCGCCAGCCAATATAGCGCGGTCGCCGCAGTATCACCCATGGTTTACCCTTGCCCCTAAGTAATTGCACGTGGGGATAAACTTCGTGACGCAAAAGGCAACATCGGCGCGTTAATCCGGCGTTCAAAATCGCATGGCCGTTTTGCGGGCTTGCATCTGTCGCCGATTTTGGTGAAGGGCCTTCAGCATGGCAGAACCCAGTATCGTCCGCTCCGCAGTCCGCAACTTCAAGGCCCTGTTCAAGGCCGACGCATTCGAAGGGATACTCCTGATCGCCGTCGCCGTCGTCGCGATGGTGGTGGCCAATTCGGGCATTGCGGGCCCCTATTTCGAACTGTTCAACGGATACCTGTGGTCCAAGGACGCGTTCTACCTGAACACGCTCCACCTTTGGATCAACGACGGGTTGATGGTGATCTTCTTCTTCGTCGTCGGGCTGGAAGTGAAGCGCGAGCTGATTAGCGGCAACCTTGCCGATCCGAAACAGCGCACCCTGCCGATCCTTGCCGCGGCTGCGGGCATGGCCGTGCCCATCGGCGTGTTCCTGGCAGTAACGGGCGGCGCGCCGGAATACCGCGCGGGCATGGCGATCCCTGCGGCGACCGACATCGCCTTTGCCATGGGCGTGATCGGCCTGCTGGGCACCCGCGTGCCCAAGTCGCTGCGCCTGTTCCTGCTGACCGTCGCCATCGTCGACGATATCGGCGCGGTGGCCATCATCGCCATCTTCTATTCCGAGCCGAAGATCATGTGGCTGCTCATCTCGCTGGGCGTCTTCATCGTCATGCTGGCGATGAACCGCTACAAGGTGCGCCACGTCTCGCTGTTCGTGATCGCCACGATCGCCCTGTGGTATTGCGTGCTCAATTCCGGCGTCCACGCCACCATCGCGGGCGTGCTGACCGCCTTCACCATCCCGATGCAGACGAAGGACGGTTATTCGATGCTCGACGATGTCGAGCACACGCTGGTGCCGTGGAGTGCCTACCTGGTGGTGCCGATCTTCGGCTTCGCCAATGCCGGCGTCAGCCTTTCGGGCCTCGGGCTGGAAGCGCTGCTCGATCCGCTGCCGCTGGCCGTGGGCGCGGGCCTGGTGATCGGCAAGCAGCTGGGCATCTTCACCACGGTCTGGGCCTCTGTGAAGCTGGGCATCGTGAAAATGCCGCCGGCCTGTTCCTGGGCGGAAGTTTGGGGCGTGTCGATCCTGTGCGGAATCGGCTTCACCATGAGCCTGTTCATCGGCGAACTCGCCTTCGAAGGCACGAACGAAGCCGCCCGCCTGCTGCGCGACGAGGCCAAGATCGGTATCCTCACGGGTTCCCTGATCTCGGCCGTGCTCGGCTACACCGTCCTGCGCCTGACGACGACGCACCCGGAAGAAGCGGCGGACGATCCCACCAGCCCGGTCGTTTGATCGAGGCCAGGACGAAAAAGGCCCCCGCGTCCAGCCGGACGCGGGGGCCTTTTTCGCAATTGCCGAGATTGATCTCCGGTTCTAGCCAGCCTTCGCCACCGGCGGATTATCACCCAGGTCTTCGTACCATGCCTCGACCGGGCCTTTCAGCTTGATCGTCAGCGGGCGGCCCTTGCGGTCCACCGTCTTGCCCGCCTGCACGCGCACCCAGCCTTCGGAAATGCAGTATTCCTCGATATCGGTGCGCACCCGGTCCTTGAACTTGATGCCGACGCCGCGCTGCAGCTTGTCGGCGTCGAAATGCTCGCTGCGCGGGTCTATCGACAGGTGATCGGGCGGGGTGTCGCCGGAGGCGGCGGGAGTGTTTTGTTCGCTCATGGGCCAATGCCACTAGCCGCATCGGCGCAAAAATCAATCGGGCGGCAGCTTGATGATGTCGGGCGGCATCTCGTCGGGCGATTCGCCGGGACGGTCGATATCGCCGCCGCGGTCAGGATCGTCGAAGTCGCCGCCCTTGCCGGGCTCATCGGTGTCTCCGCGTTCGATCTCGATCTCATCCGGACGCTTCGGATTTACCTCGTCGCCCGAGCGCTGGTCGGCACCTTTGTCGCCGGCCAGTTCACCGGCACGCAAGGGGCGGTTTTCCGGGACGATAGTGTTCGCCGGTCCGGACGGATCGGAAGTCTTGTTGGTCTTGGACGTCATGGCGCGAGCCTCCTGTTCCGGATGATATGTCAACGGGCGAAGACGGTTCCGCGTTCCTCCTGCACATTCCGCCTATCGTGATCCTTGCCCTTTTCGCCCGGCGGCCCTATGGGCACCGCTTCGTTTCGCAGGCTCCCCGCCTGCAAGGTTCGTCGGGCCGCGGGCGTGGCGGAATTGGTAGACGCGCTGGTTTTAGGTACCAGTATCGCAAGATGTGGGGGTTCGAG
>MDTG01049043.1_pt1 | contig 11931 bp, 12 predicted proteins | sample 811421 | NCBI WGS metagenome assembly MDTG01 (sample SAMN05326645, study PRJNA326480) | marine metagenome | isolation source: seawater | place: Pacific Ocean: South East | collected 2011 | reverse complement strand
GGTCTAAATAGAGAAGCAAAACTGTGAGCATATTAAATAAAAAACCAAAGGCTGAAAAACCCATTACATATTTAAGGTAATTAGTTCTTTTATTAAGAACATGCAGTTGATTTTCCCACTCTGGTGGAATTTTTTTTTCAAAAGTATATTGATCATGTATCTTTCTAATTAAGGCGCTCAATGTATGAAAACGATTGCTATACATAGTCATCATTAAAGGAATAGCTGGAAACATTAATGCTGCAACTGTGTAATCTATATCCATCGAATCAAATTGATTATGAAGTTAGTGTTTGATATTTACAAGTAGTATTTCATGCAACATTTAAAGATATTCATAGATTTGACGAGATTAAATAAGCCAATAGGTTTTATGCTTTTATTCTGGCCGTGTTCTTGGGGTCTTGCTTACGCTTATTCATTTGACAAAAATTTAAATTTATTCATCTATCACTTAATACTTTTTTTTCTTGGCGCCATATTAATGAGAAGTGCTGGATGTATATTTAATGATGTAGTCGACAAAGACTTTGATAAAAAAGTGAAAAGAACAAAAACTCGTCCGATTGCATCAGGTAAGATAAAAGTTAAACATGCTTTAACGTATGTTTTCATTTTATGTCTTTTAGCATTTCTGGTTTTGATGCAATTTAATAAATTAACAATTATTCTCGGTATGAGTTCAATGATATTTGCCTTTTCATATCCTTTCATGAAAAGAATAACATATTGGCCGCAGTTATTTCTTGGAATAACTTTTAACTGGGGAATTGTAATGGCTTGGACTTCCATTACTAATGAGGTTTCACTGGAAATTATCATACTTTACATATCAGCCATATTTTGGACATTGGGTTATGACACAATTTATGGAACTCAAGATATGTCGGACGATGAAATTATTGGATTAAAATCTACTGCATTGAAATTTAAAAAAAATATAAAACTATTTGTTTTTTCTTCTTATTTAATTTCAATTTTACTTATGATTTATTTTTTGAAAAATTATATTGGCGCAAATTTTTTTTCTGTTCTGTTATTTTTATTTGTTTCCACCTTATTTTTTCAAATAATAAAATTTGATAAACATGACTCAAATATCTGCCTCAAATTATTTAAATTGAATAATTATTCAGGCTTACTCCTTTTTTTAAGTATTTTTTCAATAAATTTATAAAATGAAATTTCAGGAATTAAAAATATTATTAAAAAAATTATTTAAAGAATATGTAAAAAAGCATTTGAGAAGAATTCTTATTGCTTTGGTCCTTTCCTTGATCGTTGCAGGTAGTACCTCAGGTATTGCTTGGTTACTTGACCCAGCCGTAAAAAAAATCTTTGTTGAAAAAAATGAAGTTTTTGCATGGACTATTCCTTTATTAATTGTAATAGCTTTTTCGAGTAAAGGTCTATCACTCTACTTAGCTCGAATAAATATAATACGAGTAGGGGCTGAGGTTGCTGGTGAATTACAAAAAAAAGTTGCAAAAAATATTTTAATTTCAGATATTCAAACTCTGGATAATAGACACTCAGGAAAATACGTTTCCAATGTTATGTATGATACTCATCATGTGCAGAATCTAGTTAGTTCAGGAGTTTTAAATTTAATGAAAGATTCTTTATCAGTGGTAGCATTAGTTTCATTAATGTTTTACCAAAATTGGAAGCTTGCTTTATTTGCAATTCTAATGATGCCTTTAGCAGCGGGTCTTGCTAGGTCTTTAGGTAAAAGAATTGGAAAAGCCACCACTAAAGGAAGTGAGTCTTCTGGTAATGTAGCCTCATTTTTATCAGAAATTTTCAAAGGCTCAAAAATGATAAGAATTTATCAAAAAGAGGAAGAGGAAAATAAAAAAGCCCGGCAGGTAATTGATGATTTGGTAGAGAAAGATATTAAAATTGGAAGCGTGATGATAAGAGCAACTCCAATAATGGAAGCTTTGACAGGCTTGATGATTGCAGGGTTTATTGTCTTTTCAGGAAAATTAATTGCCAACGGTGAATTAGGAGTAAATAATTTTTTTTCATTCCTTGCTGCAATGATGTTAGCCTACCAACCTATCAGATCATTGGCCACAATAAATTTAGTAGCATATCAAGGTGCTGCAGCATTTAAAAGGATCTTGAGCGTTATAGAAAAAAAAATTGAAATTCAGGATAATAAAAACTTACCGGAATTAATCATCAAAGATTCAGATATAAATTTTAATAATGTAAGTTTCAATTACGTAACTTCAAGTGAGAAAGCAGTAAAAAATATAAGTTTTAAAATTCAAGGTAATACTATGGCGGCTTTTGTCGGTCATAGTGGGGCTGGAAAAAGTACTATAATAAATTTATTACCACGCTTTTACGACCCAACACATGGAAAGATTGAGATAGATAATCAAGATATAAGAAAAGTTTCCTTGAAATCGTTAAGAAAAAATTTATCGATGGTTAGTCAGGATGTGATTTTATTTGATGACACAATTAAAAATAATATTTTATATGCTAAAGAAAATGCCTCTGAGGAAGAACTTAAAAAAGCATGTGAATATGCTGCTGCTGCTGAATTTATTGAAAAATTACCTCAAAAATATGAGACTATAATAGGCGAAAACGGTATAAGACTCTCTGGTGGACAAAAGCAGAGAATTTCTATTGCCCGAGCGATCCTTAAAGAATCACCAATTATTTTACTTGATGAGGCCACATCTTCTTTAGACGCAGAGTCAGAGGAGATAGTTCAAAATGCAATTCTCAATTTAACAAAAAACAAAACAACTTTAGTAATTGCGCACAGATTATCGACTATTCACAAAGCTGAAATAATTTTTGTTTTGAAAGAGGGTTTGGTAATTAATTTTGGAAATCATGACTTTCTAATTAAAAATTGTAATGAGTATAAATCTTTATATAAAAAACAACTAAGATAAAATGATTCTTTCTTACAGGATCTTAACTACATTATTATATCCATTTTTTTTAATAATTATTTTTTTAAGAAAATTTTTGAATAAAGAAGATAAAAATAGGTATAAAGAAAAAATATTATCATCTCATTTTAATATTAGTAGAAAAAAAAATACTAAATTGATTTGGTTCCATGCAGCAAGCCTTGGTGAGTTAAAAAGCATTATCCCTATTGTAAATAAATTAGATAATAGCAAAAATTTGGAATTTTTAATTACTACTGTAACTTTAAGCTCTGGTAACTTAGCAAAAGAAAAATTTGAGAAATCTGAAAATATTCATCATAGATACTTACCGATAGATGTTGGTTTTTTAATAGATGATTTTTTAACAAAGTGGCAACCATATGCAATTTTTTTAGTAGACTCTGAGATTTGGCCAAATCTAATTTTAAAAGCAAAAAGTAAAAATATTTTACTCGGACTTTTAAATGCGAGGATTACTTCAAAAACTTTTAATAGATGGATTAAAGTACCAGGAACAGCAAAAAAAATATTCAGCTTATTTAACTTAAGTCTTACTTCAAATATTGAAACAAAGGATTTTTTGGAGAAATTAGGAGCGAAAAATGTTTTTTTTAAAGGTAACATCAAACTTGTCAGTCAAATAGATAAAGCGGAAATTAAAAATCCTAATCACGAAATTCTCTTAAAAAAAAGATTTTGGTTTGCTGCTAGCTTACACAAAGGTGAAGATACTTATTGCTTAAAAGCTCACATAATTTTAAAAAAAAAATATCCAGATTTAATAACAATAATTGCTCCAAGACATATTCAAAGAGTTAATAACATTAAAAACTTAAGCATTAAATACAATTTAAGCACTCAAGTTTTAAATAGAAATGAGTTAATTGATAAAGATAAAGAAATTTTAATCTTAAATTCATTCGGTATATTAAATAATTACTTTAAATATTCAAAAAGCGTGTTTATAGGAAAATCAACTTTAAAAAAATTTAAGAATAATGGTGGTCAAAATCCTATCGAGGCTGCTTTATTAGGTTGTAAAATTTATCATGGACCATATGTTTATAATTTTAAAGAAATTTATAAATTTTTAGAAAAAAATTATATTTCAGTAGAGGTAAATAATTTAAATGAACTTACTGATAATTTAATCAATGATTTTGAAAATTTAACCAATCAAGAAGATAAAACAGTTAACTTATTGAACTTTGGCCAAAAAACTTTAGCTGATACAATGGAAAAGATTAATAATTTTTTATTTAATGAAATTTAATAAACCAAATTTTTGGGAAAAAGAGAGTTTAATTACTTATTTGCTTTTACCTTTTTCTATTTTAGTAAAATTATTTACATATTTAAAAAAAAAAAACTACAAAAACTTTAAAGTTTGATATTCCAATAATTTGCGTTGGAAATATTTATGTAGGTGGAACTGGTAAAACCCCGACTGCATTATATTTAGCAAAAGCTCTCTCAGAAATGGGTCGAAATCCAGCGATTTTAAGAAAATACTACAAAAGCCATATAGATGAACATACTTTTTTAAAAGAAAATTTTAAAAATTTAATTCTAGATATTAATAGGGCTAAAGGTGTTTCAGAGGCTATTAATAAAAATTACGACTGCGTTATTCTTGATGATGGTTTTCAAGATTATAAAATAAAAAAAGATATAAATATAATTTGTTTTAATGAAAATCAACTTTTAGGCAATGGCTATATTTTACCCGCTGGTCCTCTTAGAGAAAGTTTAGGCTCTCTCAAAAAAGCAAATATAATTTTAATTAATGGGAAAAAAAATATTAATTTCGAAAAAAAATTATTGAATATAAATAATGGTTTAAAATTTTTCTATTCTCAGTATAGACCTGTGAATTTATCAAAATTTATAAACAAAAAATTACTAGCTATTGCAGGTATAGGAAACCCGAATAATTTTTTTAAATTATTGATAGAAAACAAATTAGATTTGAGAAAAAAAATTGTTTTTCCTGATCATTATGATTTTAAAATAAAAGAAATAAAAGATATTTGTGATATCGCTGATCAATATAATTATCAAATTGTTATGACTGAAAAGGATTACCAAAAAATTAAAAAATTTAAATTAAGAAATATTGAATTTCTTAAGGTAGAATTGGAAATTTCTAATAAAGAAAATTTTTTAAAAACGATAGAGAAAATTTATGATTAAGAACATAAATTACTTTTTTCAGGCTATTGTAATCTACACATTTTTTTTCATTGGCCGTATTTTAGGACTACGATTGAGTAGAAAACTTTTTTCTTCATTATTTTTATTGTTAGGGCCTTATATGAAATCGAAAAAAATTATTGAAAATAACTTAAAAATTTTTTCAGACAGTATTTCAAATGAGAATAAAAGTTTAATTACTCAAGAAATGTGGAAAAATTATGGAATGACATTTATAGAATATATTTTTTTAGGTTATTTTAGAAATAATAAAAATCATATCACTATAATGGGCGAACAAAATATCAAGAAGATTATAGACAAAAAAAAACCAGTGATATTTATATCTGGTCATTTCGCCAATTTTGAGTTGATGTCAATGGAAATCACGAAAAAAAATATAAGTTTAGCCACAATATATAGACCGTTAAATAATTTTTTTTTAAACCCTTTTATGGAATACCTAAGAAAGAAATACATTTGTAAAAATCAAATTAAAAAAGGTATTAAAGGAGTGAGAGATGCGATGGGATTTATTAAAAATAATTATAGTATTGCTTTAATGATTGACCAAAGAGTCAGTGAAGGAGAAAGAACAAATTTTTTCAATCGTCCGGCTTCAACTACTACTTTGCCTGCACAATTAGCATATAAATTTGATTTAAATTTAGTACCTGTCTCAATTAAAAGAATAAAGAATAATCATTTTAAACTAGAATTTCATGATGAAATAGATCCCAAAAAATATAACGATAAAAGAGATCTAACAATTAAACTAAATAGTATCCTTGAAAAAATGATTAAAGAAAATCCTGGACAATGGATATGGACACATAACAGATGGAAATAGCTAATCTTTAAGTTTTTTAAATCTCTCATTTACCTCTTTTGGAGAGTGGTAAGCTTCTTGTAAATCAACATTCCAATAATTCAAGTTTTGTAACAAAATTTTTTTACCTGATATAGCGCATATAACATAATCACCTTGTTCAACAATTTCAAAATAGTTGTGCTTAAAAATAAGTTTAGCTTTTTTTTTACCCATCAATAAATTATACAATATAAAAAGCACCATGAATATTGCATTAATTGGAAGTGGCGGAAGAGAACATGCTTTGTGTAAAAAAATTTGTGAATCTAGGCTTGTAAAGAAAGTGATTTGTTTACCAGGCAATGCTGGTACGTCAAAATTAGCAAAAAATATTTCTGTAGATATTCTTAATTTTAGAAAGATTTTGTCATTAGTGAAGTTACACAAAATTAATTTAGTAGTAGTGGGCCCTGAAGAACCATTGGTGAAAGGTTTAGTTGATTTTTTAAAAAAAAATAAGATTAGGGTCTTTGGTCCTAACAAATTTGCGGCAAAATTAGAGGGATCGAAAGCCTTCATGAAAAAGTTATGTGAAAAACATCAAATCCCAACAGCGCGATTCAAAATTTGTTCAAACAGAAGTCAAATAGTTAACTTTTTAAAAAAAGTAAAATTACCTATTGTAGTAAAAGCAGATGGCTTAGCTGCTGGTAAGGGGGTCACAATATGTAAATCGAAAAAAAAAATTTTAAGTATTTCATCTGAGATATTTAAAGGAAAATTTAAATCATCGAATAAATTGATATTAGAAGAGTTTTTAGATGGAGAAGAAGCAAGTTATTTCTTGATAGTAGATAAAAATAATTTTCAGTTTTTTGGCACAGCACAAGATCATAAGCGTGTTGAAGAGGGAGATAAAGGGCCCAATACAGGTGGTATGGGAGCATACTCACCAGCTCCCATTATTAATAAATTTGTCGAAAAAAAAATAATTAATAAAATAGTTAAACCTACGCTTCGAGCATTAAAAAAAAGAGGCAAACCATATAGTGGATTCTTGTATGTTGGTCTTATGATTAAAAATAATGATCCTTACCTTATTGAGTATAATGTTAGAATGGGAGACCCGGAGTGTCAGGTTATTTTACCTAGAGTTGAAAATGATTTTGTAAAAGTACTGTATAATGCTTCGAATAATAAGTTACAAAAAAGTAAGATTAAATGGAAGAATAAGAAATGTATGACTATAGTTCTTTGCTCAAAAGGCTATCCGGGAAAATATAAGAAATACATAAATATAAAAAATATTAAAAAACTTAATTTAAAAAAAAATGATTTTATTTACCACGCAGGAACTTCTTTAATTAATGGAAAATTATTATCTAATGGAGGCCGGGTTTTAAATTTTACGTCTATGGGAAAGAGTTTTCATTTAATAAGAAAAAATATAATTCGAATGATAACTAAATTAAATTGGAAAAACGGAATTTTCAGAAAAGATATAGGTTGGAGAGTAATTAAAAAAAATGAGAGTAATTAGTGGCAAACTAAAAGGTAAAACAATAAACTTTTTGAAAAACTTTAGTACAAGACCATTAAAAGATTCTGTCAAAGAAAATATTTTTAATATTCTGATGCACTCTAATTCATTTAATATTGATATTAAAAACTCTACTATACTAGATCTTTACTCTGGTGTTGGGTCATTTGGAATAGAATGTATTTCTCGTGGAGCAAACAAAGTTATGTTCATTGAGCAAGATAAATTTGCGTGTGAGATATTGATAAAAAATTTAAATCAATTATCAATTATTGATCAAGCTAAATTAATTAATGACAAAATTGAAAATGCTATACCTCAAAATAAAAAATTTGACATTTTCTTTTTTGACCCTCCTTTTGCTGATACTAAATATTTAAAAAACCTTAAGTCTTTAAAAGAGAGTAATTCTTTTAAAAAAAATCATCTTATTATTATCCACAGAGAAAAAAATTCAAAAGACTCACATGAAAAACATATGAAAATTTTATTAACAAAAATATATGGTAGATCAAAAATTGTATTTGGAGTTTTTAATTAAGTAATTTTTTTGTATAAATTTTTACCTGTTCAACTGCAGGCTGATTAAATGGATCAATATTTAAAAGTTTAGCTATTAGAATTGTTTCTAATATAAAATATGAAAATAACTCTCCAAGAGTTTCTTCATTATGTTTACTTATATGAAATTCTCGAAAAGGAATATTGTTTTTGTTTAGAGCCTTTTTTAAAGACTCTTTTTGAGAAAACTTTATATCTTTTAGAGATTTGTTATTTAAGTAAAACTTTTTTTCGGTAATTTTTGTTGTAATAATTTTTTGCTCATTTTCTTGGTCAGAGCTAAAAATATAAAAAAACTTATCTTTTGGTCCGTCAAGATACAATTGCAATAAACTGTGATGATCCCTAGGCATATTTGAAATTGTTGGCATGAAACCAAAACCTTTTTTCCCCAAGCTTTCAGCAATTAATTGTTGGCACCAAAAAAGAAATTTTTCTAAATTGGAAGAATAATTTAGAAATATTAAATTATTAATCTTTTTCTTTTTTAATAAACAGGCAAGTAGTATTGAGCTTTCTTTTAAATATGATTTTTTTGTTCCCTTAAGAAAACTTTGAATATTCATTCTTAATTTTCTGAAACTCAGACCCATAAAATATAAAGGAATGATGCCTACTTCTGAAAGAACAGAGTATCTACCACCAACATTGTTTTTATGTTGGACAAAATATAAGTTAAATTTTTTTGATATAGATTTTAATATATTATTCTCATTTTCTGAAATCAAAATAATATTCTTTAAGTTTTTTTTTAATATCTTTAGAGCGAATAGATTTGATAGTGTTTCAGTTGTATTGCCTGATTTCGAAATAACTAAAAAAAGAATACGCTTAGTATTTTTTTTTTTTAGCTTGTTATAAATATTCTCATTTAAATCATCAAAAAAATAAACTTTTTTTTTTATTTTTACTTTTAAAAATTCGTTTATAGCTTTAGCTCCAAGTATTGAGCCTCCCATACCAATTATAGCAATATCTTGAAATTTTCTAAAACGTTTTAAATCTTTAAAATTAAAATTAAATTTAAAATTTCTATTTAAAATATTTAAAGTCTTTTTAGGATCATTGATCTCATTAACTATCCTGGAAAATTTATTGTCAAATCTTTTTGATAGCTCTTTAAGATACTTTTTATCTAAATATTTCCTTGAAATTTTATTTTTATAAAGTATTTTTTTTTTTATCACTTCTGTATTTCACGTAATATAGATTTTTCAATTGAGGATTTTTGTTTCTTTGACTCTTTTTCTTCGGTTGGTACTTTTAAAATTTTTTTTATATCGCCTTCATCCTCTCTTGTTTCCTGGCCAATTGTGTCAGGTTCAGGTATTTTATCAAAATCAGGTGGCAACTGAAGGGGGTTTTTTTTCTTAACCAAAAATTCATCAGTAGTTTTTACTTTTTCTCCTTTTAAAACTTTGCCCGCATCTTTAAGACCTGCGCAGGATAAAATGGTAAATAATAAAAAAAAATATATTTTCTTCATATCTATTTTTTAATATAAAAATTACTTAAAATAAAAGCTAATATACCTAATGTAATAAATATATCTGCTACGTTAAAAGTAAACCAGTGAAAATTATTATAATGTAGATCAATAAAATCTGGCACAGCTTGATATATCAATCTATCATAAAAATTTCCTAATGCTCCTCCAACTATAAGGGCATAAATAAACTTTTCATATTTATCTGAAATTATAAAAATATAAATCAATATCAAAACTACAAGACCGATGAAAATGGTAATAAAATTATAAAGTAAAAATGAATTCGAACTTAATAAACCAAAACCTATACCTGTATTCCAAATTAAATCAAAATTTATAAAATCATTTATGTATAGTGTGTCTCCATTAAATTGATTAATTATCTTCAATTTTGAAAATCTATCTAAAGAGAAAATAATTATTATCATAAAAAAATAAAATATATTTTTTTTTTTTAATAATTGATTTTTAAATTTCTGAAAGCTTAAGTGATAATTCATTTTATATTAAGTCTAAACATCTACTACAGCTTTGTTCCAATATCTTCCAACATCTCGGGCATTTATTCCCTTTTGCTTTAATTACCTCAATTTTCATTTCACTCTCTTCTGATAATACTTTTTCTGCTCTGGATGTAATTAAATATTCAGCTAAATCTAAATTTTTTAATAACTCAAACTTATTTTTATTAACGCTTAATTTAACCTCAGCCTCCAAACTTGATCCGATTTCTTTTGATGATCTTTTTGCCTCTATTGCTATATTTGCCTCTTGTTTAATCTTAAATAATTGATCCCACTTTTCATTAAGTTTTTTATTCTCCCAGTTTTTAGGTACGCTTACAAAAGAATGTTCATGTATATTTGTCCCGTTTTTGTTAATCAAACTAAATATTTCATCTGTTGTGAAAACTAAAATCGGTGCAAACCATTTTAGCAAACTCTCTAAAATTATATTTAAAACTTTTACGCAATTTTTTCTCTTTTTTGATTTTATGCTATCACAATATAGAGTGTCTTTTCTTATATCAAAATAGAATGAGGAAAGATCTAAAGTACAAAAACTTAATAACTCTTTATACAATTTATGAAAATTATAATTTTTTAAATTATCTTCTACAGATTTGCTGATATGATAAATTTTATGTAAAATATATTGCTCTAGTTCATCAAATTCCTTTATGTCTATCTTTTCAAAATTTTGTTTTTCATAGTTATCTTTCAAATTTCCTAACATAAATCTAAACGTGTTTCGTATTTTTCTGTACGACTCAGCATGTTGGGTTAAAATGCTTTCATCTATTCTTAGGTCTTCAGCATAATCGGATGCAGCAACCCAAACTCTTAGGATGTCCGCACCATATTTTTTTAAAATATCGTCTGGTGAAATAACATTGCCCATAGATTTTGACATTTTCATACCTTTTCCATCAACAACAAATCCATGAGAAAGAATACTTTCAAAGGGAGCTTTTCCTCTAGTTCCGCAAGACTCCAATAAAGATGAATGAAACCAGCCCCTGTGTTGATCAGAACCCTCTAAGTACATGTCTGCCGGCCACTTTAAATCTTCTCTTTTTTCTAAAACGAAACTGTGGGTTGATCCACTATCAAACCAAACCTCAACGATGTCATTTAGCTTTTCATAATCCTGTGAATTATATTTATCGCCTAAAAAAACTTTAGCGTCATCTGTAAACCAGCAATCAGATCCTTGTTTTTCATAAATAGAAGCTATCCTATCTATCACTAATTTGTCTCTAAGAGGTTCTTTTGTCTTTTTATTTATAAAGATGGGCAAAGGGACTCCCCAGACTCTTTGACGTGAAACACACCAATCTGGTCTACCTTCTACCATTGATAACAACCTATCTTTACCTTTGCTTGGATAAAAAATAGTATCATTGATAGCTTTTATAGCTTTATTCCTTAGATCTGTTTTTTTCATTGAAATAAACCACTGGGGAGTCGCTCTGTAAATTAATGGAGCTTTTGATCTCCAAGAATGAGGGTAACTATGATTAAGCTTGTCACTCTTAAGAAGTTTATTATGTTCTTTTAATTTCTCTATTACAATCGAGTCTGCTTTAAATATGTGAGTATTATTAAAGTAAGGAATTTCTTTTGTATAAAGGCCTGCATTATCTACAGTGTAAAGGGAAGGTATATTGTTTTTTAAACATAAATTAAAATCATCTGGTCCATGACTCGGAGCGCAATGAACAATTCCAGTTCCTTGGTCTAAATTTACAAATTGTGCATCTAACATTGGCACATCATAGTCAAAATTCATTTTAGAGAATGGATGACTGCAAATTGTTCCCTCAAATTCAGAACCTTTAAAAGTTTTCAATTCTTTATAGTTGTTAATGTCACATTCTTTAACAATTGAATTAATCAAGTTTTTAGCTACT
>MDTG01009091.1_pt1 | contig 11931 bp, 12 predicted proteins | sample 811421 | NCBI WGS metagenome assembly MDTG01 (sample SAMN05326645, study PRJNA326480) | marine metagenome | isolation source: seawater | place: Pacific Ocean: South East | collected 2011 | reverse complement strand
TTAGAAACTATTTTATCTATAGTCTTTAGTAATTTTATATCTGATAAGCCAGTTGAAATAATTATATCTTTATCAAAATGAGCAATTTTTTCTATTAAATGAAAATAATTATTATCTGATGATGCAATTTTAAAAATTTTTTGTATTTTATTTAAAAATTTTGCACTTTCATAATCTAATGGTGTGGAAAAAGAAATAAGGTCTTTAGTTTTTGCATAAACTGAAAGTTTTCTAAACTGTTCAAACGATAAACTAAATTTTTTTAGTTGCATCATTCTTTTTTTATCAGTCTCATTTGAATAAAATAACGAGGGAATGAAAGTTTGAAATTTTACAGCATTAACACCACATTCTTTAGCTTTATCAATTAATTTTTTTGCTAAAACAAAAGATCCCTCATGATTATTTCCAATTTCAGCAATAATTAAGGTTTTTTTATCAACTGAATTTAAAATATTATTTTTCATTAATTATTTTTTTTATCTTTTTGACCATATATTCTATGTCATCTTTTTTTATATGTGGGCCAACTGGAAATGAAATTGAGTAATTGCTTATCTCTGAAGAATTTCTAAAATTACTATTTTTTATATTATATTTTTTTTTATAATATTTCATTTCTGGAATTGCTTTTGGATAATAAACACTTGTACCAATTCCATATTTTTTTAATTGATTGATAATTTCATTTCTTCGATTACGCAGATTATTCTTTAAAATTATTGATAAACAATAATTGCTGCTCTCATTTTCTTTTATTGTATTTTTAATTACTTTAACTTCTTGAATATTTTCTAATCTTTTTTCAAAAAATTCAAAATTTTTTTTTCTTACTCTTAAAAAATTTGGTAGTTTCTTAAGTTGTTCAATACCTATTGTAGCGCTGATTTCATTCATCCTATAATTAAATCCTAACGAAACTACATCATAAATTAAACTTTTTGTTCTTTGTGAATGATTTCTATTTACTCCAAAAGCTTTATTTAATTTAAGTTTTTCAGCTAATTTTTTATTTTTTAAAATTATCATTCCACCTTCTGCAGTTGTAATGTGTTTTACAGGGTAAAATGAAAAAACACCTGCATCACCCAATAGTCCAGTATGTTTTTTTTTAACTTTACCTCCTAAAGACAAAGCACAATCCTCTAAAACAAATAAATTATGTTTTTTTGCAATTGAAATTATTTTAGGCATATCTACTGGAATTCCTAAAAAGTGAACAACTGCTATCGCTTTTGTTTTTTTATTAATAAATTTTTCAATATTTTTAACATCGATATTCCCTGTTAAATAATCTACATCAATAAATACTGGCTTGGCACCAGTAAGTTCAATTGCATGAGCTGTTGCTACATGAGATTGAGATGGTAGCAATACTTCATCACCAACACCCAAGCCCAGAGTAAAATAAATCAAATGCATTCCTGCTGTGCAAGATGAAACACTTACTGCATATGGTGCTTTAGTAAACTTTTGAAATTCATTTTCAAACTCTAAAATTTTTGGACCATGAACTAGAATAGGACTTTTTAAAGTTTTTGAAACTTCTTTAATTTCTTTATTAGAAATACTTGGTCGAGCAAAAGGTATTTTTTTCATTAAAATAATTTTTTATAATTGTTTGCATGTGCTTTGTATGAAATTGCATTAAAATTTGAGTAAAATAATAATTTTTTTATTCTATTAAAATCCTCAATAGTATCAATACTTAAATTTATATTACTCTGATTTATATTATTTTTAAGTTTATAAATTTTGAATTTTTTAAAATTTTCATAAAAATAAGTTGTAACATGCTCTTTGTGATTTTTATTTTTTAATGATAGGAAAATTTTTTGAAAAGTTTTTGAATTAATAATTTCTATTGATTGTCCTTTTGGATAAGATCTTGGAAATATATTGGTTAAAATGTCATATTTTTTAACATTAAACTTACTTATTGCATTATCAATCAAATTATAATCAATCAACGGGCTATCACCACAAATTCTCATGAAAGAATTTTTCTTTTTCATTTTAATTACTTCATAAAATCTTTTTGCAACATTGTTCAGTGATCCTCTATAAAATCTAATTTTTTTTGATTTGCAAATTTTTATTATTGGATTATCAGAATTATTTTTTGAAGTAAGTATAATAATTTCAGAAATTTTTTTTGATAATTTTAATCTATCAACAAGTATCTCTAAAATTGATTTTCCATTAATTTTTTTTAGCATTTTTTTTGGTAATCTTCTTGAGTTAACTCTAGCTTGTACTAAACAAAGCATAATTTAATTTGATTATCTATTTTCTTCTAATTCTTTTTTAAGCTCATCATATTCTTTCATTTTTCGTTGCATGAATTTAATTGTGAGCTTTGTTTTTTCTGAAACACCTGAGGGTGTTAGTTTATAAACATATTTAATTTTTTTTTTACTTTTTTTAAAATTATTAATTTTTACTAAACCTTTTTGTTTTAATGACTTTAAACAATAATTCAATTTACCTAAACTAAATCCCAAAGTACCAGCTAACTCCCTTTGAGTCTGCTCTGGTGTTTTGCTTATTTTTCTTAATATTTCAAAATGGCTTTGGTCAAATTTCATTGTTGAGTTTATATCGTTCAATTATTGAACAGTAAAGTAAAAAATGTTAGTCAAAAATCGAATATTTACTAATTAAAATTATATCAATCCACCAAAATATCAAATCCAGTTAAATATCTTAATTTAAATTTCATACTGAGTTTTTTATAACTAAGTGTATGTCTATTAATTAATTTCATTTTTTTTTTATTCACTTCTAAAATAGAAAACTCAGGACGAGTTTCGTATCTTCCATTTATCATTACAAAAATTCTATTTTTTTTTATTTCAATTCCTCTGCACCAATTAGTAGTTCCTTTAATTATATTTTTGTCTATATTTGTAATTTTTCTTATGATTAAATCTCTTTTGTAACTTTGTTCTCTTTTTTTTTCTTTTTTTTTTAATACCTCTATTATTTTGCCATTAACACTTGTCAAATAAATACTCTTGTCGATATGAATGCCGTCATGAATTAGACTAGTGGTCATCATGTTTATTGTTCGTAGCTCAACAGAATTTTTATCCAAATCCACAACAATAAAAGAATTTAGATTTCTACTTGTTAACCAAATTTTACTATCATTTACACTAATGAAATTTATGTGAAAAAAGCCACTTGCCCCTCTATGTTTTTTACGAATAAATCTCCAATCATTTTTTAATAAAGATTGATCTCTTAAGATATTTAATCTTTTGGTTATTGTAAAAAAATCTATAATGCTGCCATCTAAATTTGTTATAACAACTGTATCTAATCCAGTAAGTACATGAAATAATTTTTTTTTGTGTATATGTATTCCATGCATATCTGACATTAACTGGTTTGAAATTATTTTTTTTAGACTTAGATCTTTTTTTCTAATTTGATAAATACTGTTAAAACTAGAAGCGTAATAATATGTTTTATCTTTAGTTAATCCAGAAAAACCTAAGCGATTTTTGCCTCCAGAAGATTTGTTTGTTAAAGGTAATTGACCAACTAAAAATTTATTATTTTTAAATTCAATTGGGTTTTTTAATATAGGATAGCTGAAAATATTTTTTTTTTTATTCGTAATTTTTAATAAGCATGGATATTCATTATTATTTGGACCATTAAAATCCAAAAGTTCATAAACGAAGCTTGCTAAAATATTGCCCATTTTAACTTAAATAAAATAGTATAATCATTATTTAAAACCATCTGTAAGTTCAATCAAAATTTTATTTTCTTCTGATTTTAAATAGTTTTTAAAAGAATTTATTTTTTTTTTATTAACAGTCATAAGAAATATATGTTTTTTTTTATTTGAAACAATAAACGACTTGAAATTATTAACCTTTAATCTATTATTTATAGACGGTGTGCAATAGTAACCCCAATTTTTTTTTACAACATCGTACTCATCTTTTTGATTTAAAAAAGTTATTTGTTCGTTGTTATTCAATTTAATAATTGCCTTTTCAGTAATTTTAATTTTTTTGTTTTTCCCTACAAAGAAACTTCTATTTTTTCTTTTTACTTGCATTTATTTTAAAGTATTTACCAATGTCCATTTGCCATTGACTTTTGACCAAATGTTTTTGTTTCTAAATTTTTCACATGTTTGAAAAAAAAATTTCTTACTAATACCAATATAATTACAAAATTTTTTAATATCACCTTTAGGAATTTTTTTCATATCTTGATTGGCTTTTTTTACTGCAGAAGCTCTTTTCAATCGTCCGTGTCGAACCTCTAGGCTTAAATTATCAAATGCTCTAGTAAAACCAAATTTATAAATCTTCAAAAAATGATGAATAGATATTAAATAATCATCGATATCTGCAAAATCATACGTACCTGTTCTTGCAGAATTTTTTATATATTTAAATCCTAATTTTTTTGAAATTTTTAGAACTTTTTTTGGATCCCAAAAAAAATAATCACCCAAAAATATTCCTTTAACATCTTTTTTTTTTGAAAAATCAAATAAATAAGGAGTTAATTTTTTTTTTGTTAATTCTTTACTGTACCAATCTTTTATTTTTGTATTTCCATTAACACCAAATTTTTTTATCCAACTATTGTCTAATAAGTCTAATTTTGAATTTTTTTCTGTGCCGCTATATTCTTTGGCTGAGTTTTCTCCCCAAAATATATATGGAATATCAAATTTAGAAGCAATATTATAGCACATAGCCCACATAGCCATATGCATTGGCAAAGCGGCTATCCCTTTTTTAATAAAAGCAGATTTAATAAATTTTTTTTCAATTTTCGGATTAACAGTATATTCAATGTGATCTACTCCAATTTGAACTAAATTATCTAGATTTTGTTGTCCAATTTTAGTTCTTAGGGGTGTTTTATACGTGACTGCAAGGGGGTTGAGGCCAAATTTTTTTACAATGTAAACTTGCCATGTACTATCTTTTCCTCCACTAACAGGAATTAAGCAATCGTAAGCTCTGGGTTTTTTTCTAATCTCATTAATTATTTTTTTAAAATCAAATATTTTTTTTTTCTTTTGAAAAAAATCACAAGCAGAACAGATATTCTTATTATTTATTGTTATTTGCGGTCTAGTGCTAGCTGTTATACAATTTGAGCAATATTTCATTTTATTCAAACTTATTTAAAAATTTAGCTGTAGAATAAATATTAAACAGTTGTTGTGAATTAACAATACTTTGAGATTTTTTTATACTTTTTTTAATAAAATTGATATTAATGGTATCTTTCATAAAGTCACTTTTAAGAATTATTTTTTCAAATAAACCATTATTTATTTCAGTTATATGGTTAATTGTAGTAGAGAAGCCAACCTTGGATTTATTATTTAGAACTTTTTCATTAACTATATTTTTCATTATTTTTCTAATAGGATATTTTGGGTATCCATCTTTAAAATTCAAATTATTTGGGGTCTTAAAAGCAATTTCAAGGATCTTTTTGGATAAAAGTGGCGACCTATTTTCAATAGAATGATACATAAAATTTAAATCATCTTGATCAAGCATAACAGGAATTACTTCCCTAAAAATGTCTTGGTATTGATCATTTTTAATCAAATCTTTATTTTTCAATTCCTTATTAAATTTTTTAATATTTATCATTTTATGATTTTTAAAAAAGAGTTTTCCAAAATCATAATTAAATTTATATCTGTTTATACTTTCTTCATTTAAATCTTTATAAGATCTTAAATATGGATTTTTAACTATTGGTAAAATATTCTGCTTCCAAATATTTAAGGTTAAATTATTTCTACTTTTTTTATATTTATTTAGAAAGTAGATAAAATGTTTATAATATCCAAGAAATAACTCGTCTCCACCAATTCCTGAAAGAACTATTTTATTTTTATCTTTTTTAATAATATTTGCTAGCGAGAAAGAAAGTACAGAAGATAAGGAGGATATTGGTGCAAAATGAAATTCATTCATTTTATCAAAATTCTTACTAAGAATATTTTGCGATTTGTTTAAATCTAAATACTTGGCATTATTTGAAATTTTTGAGGCAAGTTTGATATATTTATTTTCATTATGAAATTTTGAACTTGAAAGAATTGAATATGAATTAATTTTTTCTTTAAAGTATTTTTTACTTGATGCAACAATAGAATTGCTATCTACCCCACCACTAAGCATGAAAGATTTTTTTACATCTGACCTCAATCTAATTTTTAGTGAATTTTTAAATTCTTGATTTAGTTCATTTAATAATTCTTTTTCTGTTTGTTTTGTGTGTGAAATTTTAATCTCATAATACTTTTGAGAAGTTACGCTTAAACTAGAATTAAATTTTAAAACTGTTGATGAATTAACTTTTTTAATTCCATGAAAAAAGGACTTGTTGTCATAATTTAGTGATTTATAGCCATTAAATAGAAAGGTTTTCACTTTGCTGTAGTTAATTTTAATATGATTATCCTTCAGACATGATAAATAATTTACTTGTGATCCAAAAATAAGATTATTTTCTGATAAAGAATAATATAATGGTTTTTCACCAAATATATCTCTTGAAACATATAAATTAAATGTTTTTATATTTAAAATAGCAAAAGCCCACATGCCATCAAATTTTTTTAAACACGCCTCTCCCCACTTGTCCCATGCTTTAATTAGCACTTCTGTGTCTGAATTAGTTTCAAAATTATATCCATAATTTTGTAAAGTTTTTTTAACCTCTAAATAATTGTATATCTCACCATTAAAAACTAAAATTAAATTTTTAAATCTAAAAGGTTGCATGGATCTTTTGTTTAAATCTAAAATACTTAATCTTGAAAAAAATAAATAATAATTAGATTTATTATTTCTTATATGAAAAAAATTTTGTCCATCTGGCCCCCTATTTTTCATTAAAGAAAGAAGCTCATTAATTTTCTCTTTTTTAATTATCTTTGAAGTAACTATGCCAGCAATTCCACACATTATTTTAGATTTTAAATACTATCATTGATTAATCCAATCTATAGATAAGTTAAGTTTATAATGTTCAATTATTGAACGTCAATAACAAAAGATTATTAAATTGTTTATTTAACTAAATCTTATAGTAATTATTTTATGAAAAAGAGAAAAATTGTTATTAATAAGGGTATTTTATTCTGGATTACTGGATATTCTGGAAGTGGAAAATCATCTATTGCAAAAAGAATAAAAAAAAGAATTTCAAAACTTTATGGCCCCACTATTCTAATCAATGGCGATGATTTAAGAAATATTTTAGAGTTAAATAAATATTCAAAAATTGAAAGAATAAAAAATGGTATAAAATTTAGTAAACTTTGTGAATTCATAACCAACCAAAATATAAATGTTATATTTGCTGTCGTTGGTTTATTTAATAAAATTAGAAAAAGAAATAAATTAAAAATTAAAAATTATATTGAAATATATATTAAATCAGAGATTAAAAATATTATAAAAAAAGGAAAGAAAAAAATTTACAAAAAAAATAAAAAAAACATAATGGGAAAAGATTTAAAAGCTGAATTACCAAAGAATCCAGACATAACAATTACAAATGATTTAACAATAAATCATAATATTAAAAAACTATCTGATGAATTATTCGTAAAAATTAAAAAATATATAGATGAAAAATAATAACTTTTATTATAATAAAATTACAAAACAATCAATAGAATATTATAATAAATATGGTTTTATTGTAATAAAAAAATTCTTTAAGGAAAAAAAAATTGTTTCAATTAGAAAAGAGATACTTAAAAGGATTAAAAAAAATAAAAATAATTTTTTTTATTACGAAAAAATAAAAAAGAATAATTTTTTAAGAAGAATAGAAAAAGTAACTGATTTCTCTATTCAAGCAAAAAAAATTTTACTTTCAAAAAAAATATTTAATTTTTTAGAATTATTAGAAAAAAAAAAATTTGTTTTATTTAAAGATAAATTAAATTTCAAGTATCCTGGTAGTAAGGGTTTTTTACCTCATATTGATGGACATTTTTTTTGGAAGGATAGAAAAAATAAATATCAAAATGGATGGTATAAATATTCAAATAATTTTATTAATTTAGTTGTTCCACTTGAAAAATCTGATTTACAAAATGGCTGTATTTATTTGTCAAAAAAAAGTGATACACAAAAGTTGGGTAAAAATTTTAAATCAATTACAAAAAAATTATTAATTAATACTCCCAATCTTAAAAAAGGAGATGTGAATAATTTCAAATTTTATCCTATTATTTTAAAAAAAGGTGATTTATGTATTTTTAATTGGAAATGCGCACATTTTTCAAAGAAAAATAATTCGAATAAATCAAGAATGATTTTATATTCCACATATAGTCAAAAAAATAGCACAAAAGATGTAAGAAAATCTTACTATTTTGATAAATTAAAATCTAAGAGTAATAGTAAAAATAAATCTTTGCTGTTTAATTGATAAATTACTTTTTCAACAAAATTTGCTTTATATCTTCCTCATCTAGTTTTATTGGATCGTTTTTAAGCCTTAATATATTTGTACCGTCAATTATTCGACCATAATTTTTATCAATGTTTATTCCTAGTTTTTTAAAATCAGAAACTAGATTAACTTGAGATTTAATTTTATTTATAGCTTCATTAAGTTCATTGATATTCTTTACATTAAATGCTTCAAAAATTAAGTTATATCTTAATTTAAGATTAAAATTACAATCTGCCTTTGAATAATTTTCAAAATTAAATTTTAAGAATTTATTTAATGTCAATGATACTGCATGACCATGACTAATACCAAATAATGAAGAAAATGGATATGAAACTGCATGAGGTGCAATTGTCCTTGAAATATTTATTGCTTTACCAGATAGCATTGCTGCATAAGACATGTTTAATGAATTCTGTTTACTGGGTTTTTTAACAAAATTAATATAATTTTTTAAAGACAAATTGAGTGAGTCTTTTGCAAATTTGATGCTAGATTTTGTAGACCTTTTTGACAGTAATGACTCTATAGATTGTGATATTGCATCAAAACCAGAGGAAGCTTTAATTGTTTTTTTTAGATTTCTCAAAAGAGAAGGTATTAAAAAATAATATTTTGGTTTTATAGCCTCTCCTTCAATTGAATATTTTTTGTTGTCTAAATATATAACTGCTGTAGAGGTCACTTCCGCTCCAGAACCTGCAGTAGTTGGAATTGCAACAATATCACAAAAATTATTTTTTAATTTATATTCTGAATTGATAATTTTTTGCTCAACATTTTTAGATAATTCTAAAGAGTTTGCGATTTTTGCATAATCAATTACTGAACCACCACCTATTGCAATAATTAAATCTGGTGAAAAATCTTTTATTGAATTTATTATTCTTTTTAATTCATTAATTTCTGGTAAAGCTGATTTTTTAAAAAAAAATTTTGTTTTTTTATTTAATAAAAATTTTTTCATTATCTTTTTTGCTCCAGATTTTACATAAGAATTAAGACCACTGATAATAAATACATTTTTTATATTTTTTGCTTTGAGAAAGTTTTCTAAATCACCTAAATTTGTATAAGTTGGATTTTTCATTTTATTTGCTCATGAAAAATTTTTTTATTGAATATAATTTTTTTGGTCTACTAAGATTTTCTAATGAACCAGTTGAGATCTTAACTTCTAAAAAACTTGGCCCATTAGATTTTAGAAATCTATTAACTACTTGATTTAGATATTTTTTATTATTTAGTTGAAAATATTTTTTATATCCTAGACTTTTTGTAAGGTTTTCAAAATTAATTCCATCCGCAAAAGTTTTTTGTCCTCCAACAGACTCATGTGAATTATTGTTAAATAAAATATGTTTAAAATTTTTTCTACTAAATGCACCTATTGTTCTTAAAGATCCTAAATGCATAAGCAAAGATCCATCGCCGTCTAGGCAAATTGTTTGTTTTTTTGTTAATAATGAACATCCTAATGCAACTGTAGCTGAATGGCCCATTCCACCCACCATATAAAAATCTTTTCCTTTGTTAAATTTTTTATTTTTTCTTACTTGGTTTAGTTCTCTGGAGGTATAGCCTGTTGTTGATATTAGTTTTGAATTTTTATCTATTTTATTTAAAAATAACTCAATAAACTCATTTCTTAAGATGTAGTTTTTATCACCTTTATTTAATTTTTTTTTTATTGGTTTTAAAATATCTTTTTTAATTAATATCGCTACTGGTACACTTTTTTTTTTTGAAAATTTTATAATATTTTGTATTTTTTTTAAATCATTCTTATTATTTAAAATTAAATATTTTATATTTAATAATTTAAGTAAATCTAAAGTAATTTTACCTTTTAGTTCATGTTGTGGTTCATCTTTTTGATTGGGTGCGCCTCTCCATCCAATTAACAATAGTAATGGAATTGAATAAACATTCTTATGAGCTATTGAGATTAATGGATTTATGGCATTTCCAAGCCCAGAATTTTGCATGTATATGCATGGGATCTTTCCTTTCATTAAATGATATCCAATACCAATCCCAACTGCACTTCCTTCATTAGTTGAAATAATATGATTTTTAGAATTTTTTTTTTCGAGTTCTGTTGATAAACTTTTTATTACACTGTCAGGTACTCCAGTAAAAAAATCAATATTATTTTTTTTAAAAATCTTTAATATATCTAATGGATTTAGCATAATATTCCTAATTAAGGATCCTATCTATTTCTGTATGAATTTTTTCTTTTGCTTTACCAATATAAACTATTTCTTTTTTAATTTCTTTGATAGAATCTATAAATCTATCTGGATTATTAATCAATAATTCAATTGATTGCTCTAATTCATAAATATTTTCTGTTATTATTCCAATTTTATTTCTATTTTTAAAATAATTTAAATTTTTATGATGATTATCAACTAATATTTTTGAATAAAAAATTACTGGGCAGAAAGTTAAAAATGAATATGTGTAGGCAGTTGCAGAAAGGTCTGTGATCAATATTTTTGATCTTGAGTAAGTCTCTAAATAATTTTCACTAAGATCTAATACAAAATTTTTATTATTTCTAAAAATTTTTTTTAATTTTATTATTTTTTCATCTTCTCTATTAGATGGGTGGGGTCTCAATATAATTTTTAAATTTGTTTTTTTTAATAAATTTTCTATAATTGTTCTTAATTCATTTATTAAAGTAAAATTTGGAAATCCATAAAAATTTGTAGGGGCAATTAGAATGCTATTTTTTGTAGTTTTAATATTTCTTATTTTATTTTCTAAAAAATCAAGTTTTGCATATCCAACATTTTTAAGTTGTGGTATCTTTAAGAATTCTTCAGATTTGTATTTATTTAATAATATTTTCATCATTTCAATTGAGTTATTGTTTGGCAAAAAGATAAAATCATATTGAAATAATCTTTGACATAGTTTTTTTTCTTTTTTACCGTCTACTAAAGGAGCATCGTATATGTTGTGATGAATGTATATCTTTTTACTTTTGAAGGTAAATTTATCACATACATTGTTTGAAATAAAAATATCTACAAAAAAAATGAATTTTAGATAATTCTCTCTAATATAAAAATAATTAATCCCTAAATTTTCATTCAACTTATGCCCATAAATTATTGAATATCTATTGTCTAATGAAAATATATCTTCAGTATAATACGTATGTATTAAGGTAAGATTTTCTCTAGGATGATAAAAAAAATAATTTTTTTTATTTTGAAACTTAGCAAAAATATTTTTTATATTTATCTGAATAATTGAGCTAATAATTTTAATAATCTCAAAAAATAATCTCATTTAATTAAAATAACTTGTTTTTTATATATTCAAATAGCCTATTGATTTAAATGTATCAAATAGTATAAGATGTTCAATACTTGAACATAAAATGAAAGATAATCATAAAAAAAAAGTATATATAGGTCTTGCTGCGGACAT
>MDTG01316016.1_pt1 | contig 11932 bp, 13 predicted proteins | sample 811421 | NCBI WGS metagenome assembly MDTG01 (sample SAMN05326645, study PRJNA326480) | marine metagenome | isolation source: seawater | place: Pacific Ocean: South East | collected 2011 | reverse complement strand
TGCTTAAAGCTATTACTTTTGAAACATCTGTTTGTAGAGATGCATCAATAACATTTTGAGCTCCAATTATGTTTGTTTTAACTGCTTCAAAAGGATTGTATTCTGTTGCTGGAACTTGCTTTAATGCAGCGGCATGAACGACAGTATCAATATCAGACATTGCAAGTTTTAATCTCTCAAAATCTCTTACATCTCCTATGAAATAACGCACTTTGGTATTTTTGTTACTAAATATTTTTTTTTGCATTTCAGACTGCTTAAATTCATCCCTGCTATAAATAACAATTTTTTTTGGCTTAAACCGGTGTAACAAAACCTCTGAAAATTTTTTTCCAAAAGAACCTGTTCCTCCTGTTATTAAAATTGATTTTTTATTAAACATATAAATCTTTCCTGACAAACTACAGACTATCGATACCACTTAAATTAAGTGATTTAAATACTAGTTCCGCTTTTTTCCAATCTTCTGGGGTATCAATATCATGTGATAAATATCTGGGAACATAAATTGGCAATGAATTTTTGGAAAAAATTTGCTTTTCTTTAATAAATGCTTCGGAAGTTCCCCAATAAATTTGGCCTATGTCATGATATTTGTCTTTAAAATGTTGAGATCTCTTTTTTGTATTTGAACGCCAAATAGGCCCTAGAGATCCATCCTTATTTTTTTTAAGTGCTCTTTCTATTGGGTGAGGAAAAGTCGAAACTGTAAAAACAAAGTCTTTTTTTCTTTTATTAATTAAATTGTATCCTTTTTTTATTATTTTTCCAGTTATAAAAGGTGAAGCGGGATAAACACAACAGACGGTGTCAAAATGTAGTTTATGTTTCTTTTTGAACCATAATAATGCATGCTTAACCACTTTTGCCGTGCCAACATTGTCTTTTGATATTGATGCAGGTCTTGTGAATGGGGCATCTACTTTATATTTTTTACAAATCTTCTTGATTTTTTTACTATCTGTAGACACAATTATTTTATCAAATAATTTAGATTCTTTTACAGCTTTAATTGACCAATAAATAATTGGTTTTTTCATAAACAATTTAATATTTTTGTTTTTTATTCTTTTGCTTCCCCCTCTAGCAGGGATTATTGCTAAATTCATAAAATTATTTTTTCTTTAATAAAAACCAATTATCATCATCACCTTCTCCATTTTTATCTCCATGATAATGAAAACCATAATCCACGAGTGTAAGATTTTTGTATTTTTTTAACATTTCTCCAGCAAAATCTCTTTTAAAAAGCTTATTGTTATGCCCTCTGTATTTAATTTTTGTAGGTTGAGGGCTGTAATATTCTGCAATTAAAATAAATTTTTTTGAATATTTATAAAGGTTTTTGTAAACTTGGTGAAGTTGATTTGGATTAACATGTATTAAAAGGCCTTTACAAAAAGTCAGGTCATATTTGTTTTTTGAAGTAAATTTTGTTGCAGAAACCAAATAGGATTTAGCTTTACCCCATTTATTTAATTTTTTTATTGCTTTATAATTAAGGTCAACTCCTGATAATTTATATTTTGAATTTGCTAAATGAAGTGCTTTCAAATTTAAGCCTTGATTACACCCAAATTCTAAAATTGATTTTATAGATTTTTGCTTTTTTAAAACCTTTTTAAAAAAATACTTTCTATTTGAAACTCTATTTTTTTTAAAATTTCTATTTACATATTGGTTACCAAATTTTCCTAACCAAAATTTTTCCTGTTCATTTAACATATGCTTTATCCTTTTAGATCCTTTCAAATTTTAATTTCCATTGTCCTTTATTATCCTTAACAAAAATTTCATGATTAACAAAATTATCCATTATATCATTGTACTGCGAAACATTTATTCCAAGATAATTACAAAAATCTTTAATATTTTTTTTTTCAACTTTTCCATCAATTTTTTTTACTATCTGTAATGCCTTTTTTCTAGCAATTTTGTTTTGTCTTATCAAAATATTTAAATGGTCGGTTGCTTTTCCATACCCATATTTTAAAAATTTTATTCTTTCTCTAATATCTATAAATTGCATATCACAATTATCAGTTTTAAAATAAGACCCTGCTTGAGGTTTGATTCTTTGCTTCCAGCCAAATTTTTTTATGAATTCGGTATGTTCATTTGGTTCCCATTTAAAATATCCTCCATAAAATACGCATGATATACCTTTCTTATTGAGTTCATTTTCGTTGGGATATTGTAAAATTTTCAGATCTTCTAATGATATGTCTTTATCTACCATATCCTCCTCTCTAAACCCCCTCATTCCTCCAAACTCTTGTCTCCATCTTTTGTTCATCACCATATTATCGCGATCTTTTTCGGGGCCCCCATACTCAAAAATTGGGTTCTCACCCTGCACCACAAGAGGTATGTTAAAATAGTTAGCAATATGCATTGGTATTGTCCAGATACCGACATGATTAACCCAATAAGGATCTCCGACTATTTCAAAACACTTTTTTACAAGAGATTTTACAATTTTGGGATTCAAAGAAAAATGTACATGATCTACACCAATAGACTTTAAAGCTTCAAGATTTTTTCTGCCTAGGGGAGTCTGATCAAATTGATCAAAAGTTACAGCGAGAGGTTTCATTTTGTGTCTATGCTTCATAACATATACTTGCCATGTACTATCTTTCCCGCCGCTCACTGGTACTATACAGTTGTAAATACCTTTAGAGTTTCTTGCTTTTTTTAAAATTTTTTCAAAATCCTCTGACCTTCTTTTCCAATCAACTTTTGATTTTATTCCATGTTTCCTCTGTCCTGACAAACAAGCATCACAGATTCCTTTTGAATTAAAAAATAAATCAGGTTTAGTTTCTGGAAACAAACATAACTTGCAGTAATTTATTCTCATGTCAACCTCACATTAATTCTAGAATTATGCATATAATTTTTAATTGAAATAATACTTTCACCTTGCCAAAAGAAAATGCTCCCGGCTGCAACAGCTGAGGAACCTGAATTAATTGCAGATACAAAATCTTCAATTTTTCCACAACCTCCCGCCACAATAAGAGGTAAGGTAATTAATTTAGAAATTTTTTTTATCAATTTCAAATCAAAACCTTTCATCATTCCATCTCTTGTCACATCGTTTAGAATAATTTCTCCAAAACCACAATCGATCGCGCGTTTCAATACATTCTCAATTGTAACGTTTTCTTTTTTTTGTGATGAATGTGAAACGGGGATAAAGTTGGACCCATTTTTTTTTATTACATCAAGAGAAAAAACAAACGATTGTGAACCATATATTTTTGAAATTTTCTTTATAAAATTTGGATTTTTGTAAAATGAAGTGTTTATTAAAATTTTATCTGCCCCAATCCTAAATAATTGTTCTACATCCTCAATAGATTTTATTCCGCCCCCAATAGTCAGAGGCATTATACACTCTCCAGCTAATCGTTTAAGTAATTGAAAATTTATTTTTTTTTTTTTGGTTGCCTCAATATCTGTTATTATCATTTCATCGGCCATCCTATTCGAAAAAACTTTTATAGTAGAAACTGCATCACCTACAATTCTGGGATTTTTAAATTGAATTGTTTTTACTATAGAGCTGCCTTTTAATTGAATTAGGGGAATTATTCTCTTTCTTATCATGAATTATAGTTCAAAAAAATTTTTTAATATTTTCATTCCTGTTATTTGACTTTTCTCAGGATGAAACTGAACTCCGTAAATATTATTTTTATTAAAAGCGGAAATAAATTTATTTTTTCCGTGCTGAGATGTTGCTGTTTTTATTTTTTCTTTTAAAACCGTATGATAACTGTGAACAAAATAAAAAGAGGACTCGTTTTTAATTTGATCAAATATTTGAATTTTGGATTTGCTTTCAAAATTTACTTCGTTCCATCCAATATGAGGTATGGGGAAATTTTTAGAATACTTAAGCGGAATCACGCTACCTTTTATAAAATTTAATCCTTTTGTTTTTTCTCCTTCTAAACCATTTGTCATTAACACTTGCATGCCAACACAAATACCCAACAAATGCTTTCCTTTTTTAACATGGCTTTCCAAAAGTCCTATAAAATTATGTTTTCTCAATCTGCTCATGACGGCTGGGAAAGAGCCAACTCCCAGAAGAATAATTTTGTCGAATTTTTCCAATTCTTTGGGTTCTTTTGAAATTATATAACTACAGTTTAATTTCTTTAATGCATTTTCTAAAGAGTACACATTGCCTATGTTGCAATCTATAATTCCTAAAGTTTTCATTTTTTTAGACTTGGGTTAGTCTACTAATTAAATTATTTTTATCTGTTGCAAAAATTCTTTGTTTTTTTTGAAAACTTTTACTCAAGATCGTTTCTAAAGTTTCTTTTAATTTTTTTTTATCTCTTGAAATAAAGTAATCAATAAATTCTGGAGTAAGAGATGAATTGTTTGTATATTTTTTTAAATTTTGCGAATACTCAGTATATTCTATTGTCGGAACCCCTATGCCAAAAGCATCAGCGCAAGTAGTTGAGAATATATTGCATATCCATGCTTTTGCGTTTAAAGCCAGCACGGTTGGATGAGCATAGCTTATATATATATTTTTATAATTTTTTAATTCTTTTTTAACTGTCTCCATTTGAGTAAAATAATGAGGTTTAATTAAAGATGGAATTTGCATTTCATTTAATACCTCCAGTGTATCCTTAAATAAATTTATTTGAGAATTTCCATCTTTAAAGTCTCTATATGGAACAAAAGTAGTTAAAACAAAAACTATATAACCAAGTTCTTTTTTAATATTTTGATTTTGAATAAATAATTCATCTTCATATTTTTTTGAGTGCTTAATCCAATTATCCGATAACCTCGAAGCCCCATAAACAAAAAAATTTTTATTTTTATGTTTCGGATGCCTGGAATAATAATTTCTTTCATCATTTACAATAATATTTCTGCAGCTTATACTTTTAACATTGGTCCAATCATTGTTTTTAATAACATTTTTAAAATTACCCTTATCATGAGCCAAAGCAGCAAATTTATCGTAATTGTCAAAATAAGGACTAGACTCGCAAAAGAAAACATTATCTTTATTTATTAATGAAATAATTTTAAAAGGCCAATAATCTAATTCTCCAAAATGAATGAACTTATTTTTTAATAAAGCAAGTATAGTGAAATAAAATAAGTAATATATTTTTATAATTTTATGTAAAAAAAAATTTTTGTGACCGAATAATTTTATTTTTGATATTGAACTTAATGTTTCGTGTAACACAAAATTTTTTTTTAGTTGAACTAAATCGTTATATTTGGGGAAAAAAATTTCTATTTTATTGGGTGCTCTTGAGCTAAACTCTAAAAGAATTGGAGTTACAGTATCTATTGTATGATACTTATGTTTTGGCAAAACTATAAGTTTTTTCATTTTAAAATGTTATTAATTAAAAGTTTTTATAGTACCAGCGTTTACTGTAACCGAAGGCTTTATCATCTATCAAAATATCATATGAAGGTTTTCCCATAATCAACTTATGAAATTTCAATTTCCATTTTTTCAATTGTTTTAGAGTAAGTGAATGACCAGCTTTTTTTGCCTTTGATATGCTATCATTGTTTCGTCCCATAAATCTTGCTGTAAAAATTATTATCTTATTTCCTTTCATATATAAGTTATTTACTTTTTTAATCGCTTTAATTTTGGGCTTTGCTTTGAAGTAATCTCCTTTAGTGATTGAACAGAGCGTACCATCCAAGTCTACACAAATAACTTTTTTATTTTTTTTCATTTTTTATAAGACCCATCCATCATCCACTATTATATTTTGTCCGTTTATGTATTTGGATGCGTCTGATAACAAAAATAGCAATGTTCCGTTTATATCTTCTGGGTCTAACATTCCTTTGTTTAAACAAGATTTTTTATATTTTGTGATAAATTTTTTAGGCTGATTGTCAAATATTCCACCGGGACTTATAGAATTTATTCTTATGTTTTTGCCTTTATAATATTTTGCTAAATATTGAACCATCAAAATGATACCAGATTTTGATGTGCAATATTCAATAGGTGCTGTCATTTTCGTCCCGAAATAATGATCAAACTTTGGAGGATTAACTCCTTGAATAGAAGAGATGTGAATTAAATTACCTTGTCTTTGTTTCAGAAAATATTTTATTAATCTTTGAGAAAAAATAATTGCCCCGCCTAGATGATTTCCCAGCTCTTTTTTTAAAAATTTTATATTTAAATCCTCAAATTTTACTTTATTTTTTGTGGATAATGGATAGGTAGTATTTACCGCAGATTCAATTGTTCCAAATAATCGGGTTGCTTTAAATAAACATGAGTCTATTTGCTTAGCTTTAGTAATGTCACACTTTAGAAATACAACTCTATCTTTGCCAAATTCTTTTTGTATTTTTTTTCCCTTATTTTCGTTAACATCAAGCAACACTACTTTTCCCTTATTTAAAATAATGGACTTAACAAAGGAGTAGCCTAATTTTCCACACCCTCCAGCAATTAACACTACTTTTTTAGTAGGTCTATTAGTTATATTGTTATTTTTTCTATACATTTAATTTAATATATAATCAGAAAATTTTTGATATTTTGTAATATTTCTTTTTAATTTTATTTTTTTTAAAATTTTAATTTTAGATTCCTTATTATACTTTTTTTCCCATCTTGTGCTACATTTCTTATTAATATTTATCAGGTTAGGTTCTTTATCTAACAATTTAATTATATTTGTTAAATTAAAATTTTTATTTTTATCATAAAGTGCATTAAATATTTTTCTTAAAAATTGTAAATCTTCTGGATAATCTAATGTCATTCTTAAACCTGGCCTAATATGTATTTTATTTTTTATTTTTAAGTCATGAATTTTGAAAAGACCCGTATCTGTAAAATATTTTTCCCATACCTCGGTATTAGAAGATGATTTAATATTAATTATTTTTTTGAGTGCATGAACTTTAATTCCATAGCAAAATGATCCGTGAGGCAAGTCAAATGCTCTTATTAGATCAAAATTTTTTTTTTTATAAACTTTGCAAATTTGATCAATATAGTAAGGTTCTACTAAAGGACAATCGGCTGTTATATTAATAATATAATTCAATTTAAATTTTTTGGATGCCTCATATAATCTAAGTAAAACATCTTCTGGGTGCCCCCTATAACAATTTACTTTTTCTTCATCACACAACTTCTCAATTTTATCATCTTGTTTATTTTTTGAAGTACAAACAATAATCTTGTTTATATATTTTGATATTTTGATTCTGTTTATCATATGCGATAAAACTGGTTTTCCCTTAATGTTTCTCAATATTTTGAAAGGAAGTCTTTTTGATTTAAGTCTAGCAGTAATTAAAAAACCAATGTTCATTTTGATATTTTTTTTAAAATATTCTCTATATTACTTATTTCAACAGCATGCTCATCATCGGGAAAATTTAGTTTACTATTAAGTTTAACATAAAAAAAAATTGCATTTGGATTGTAATCTAAAGAGGAGTAAATTGAGCTAAGATGTGGGCTATGATTTCCGTAGCAAGATGGAAGTTTAAAAGCATTTCTTAATTCGTCAATCCTTTTTAAATTTACCTCGTTAATTTTTTTACTAAATGATGTGTGAATTAATTTAATTTTTTTCGAATTAACTATTTTTAGAACTGAGTCAATTTGATTGAAATTACCCATTCCTGTGGAAATAAATATATTTTTACTTTTTGTTTTTCCAAGTTTTTGTAGCAAAGGAATGTTTCCAATATCTGAACTTAGCACTTTATAGAAATCAACTTTCTTTTTTTCGCAAAAATCGACTTTTTCAATATCATTTATCGCAATTCCAATTTTCTTTTTTGATTTTTTAACTAAATCAATAAAACTCGAGATCACATCAAGATCTAATTTAAGTTTTTTAAATTTAGAATTCTTAAAAAAACTGTCCTTTACAATTTGTATTGTAATAGCATAAATGTTTTTTGACACCAGGTGGTCAAAATATTCATAAAGATATTTTTTATTTCCTAAATGATTTAAACCAATTTCACAAATTATCTTTGGTTTTTGTTCTTGCATAAATTTTTAAGATATTTTTTTTAGCTCTTCTAGAAAAACAGACGAAATATAATCTGCTTCGGTTTTAGATAAATCATTTGACGTGGGAAGACTTATTGAATTAAAAGAAATCTCTTGAGTAACTTCATATTTTTTATGACCAAAAATTTTGTAGGGTTTCATTAAATTTAGAGGATAAAAAGCAGGCCTGCATTCAATGCCTCGTTTTTTAAGCTGTTCTAAAAGTTTATCTCTTTTTTGTAGCCCTAAATTATTTATTTTAATAGTGTATGACCAATAAGAATTTTCTGACCACTCGTTGTTAGGTAGAAAAGTTATTCTTTTATTTTTTTTTAGATTATTGTTATAGTAATTAAATATATTTTTTCTTCTTTTTATAAAAATATTTACTCTTTTGAGTTGAGCTAAACCGATTGCTGCTTGCATATTGGTCATTCTAAAATTATAGCCTGCATAGTCGTGCCAATAAGGAACTGTTTGGGACATGCCATGGTCTCTCAATATTCTGGCTTTTGATGCAACTTTCTTATCCTTAAAAACTACGGCTCCACCTTCGCCTGTTGTTATTGTTTTGTTGGCAAAAAAACTAAAGCAAGAACAATCCCCGTCTAAACCAACTAACCTTTTTTTGTATTTTGCCCCAACTGCTTCAGCGCAATCTTCAATAACATATAAATTATTTTTTTTTGAAAAATTAATAATTTCGTCTATATGATAAGGCTGTCCATAAATATGAACTGGTACTATCGCTCTGGTTTTTTTTGTAATTTTTCTTTGAATATCTTGTAAGCTTATTGTCCATGTGTTTTTATCGATATCTACAATTATAGGTGTCGCTTTTGAATGTATTATTGCATTAATAGTGGCAGCGAAGGTAAAGTTCGGCACCAAAACTTCATCTCCCTCCCCAATGCCTAGGGCTGATAGGCCTAGCTGAATAGCTGTAGTACCACTAGAAACAGATACTACATTTCCTCCACCAAGATAATTTGAGAATTCACTTTCGAATTTTCCAATATAGGAACCTTTAGATGAAATCCATCCTGAGGAAACACAATCAATGATATTGCTTAATTCATGTTCCCCTATGCTTGGTTGGGCTACTGAAAACTTTCTTAGCCTTTGTGGTGTACTAATATCGATTAATTTTTTTGATTTGTCGACAAGTGGAATGCATTTTATTAATCTTCCTTTGTACTCTTTGTCTAAATATTTCCATATCTCTGGAACACTAGTGTTAAAATTTAGAGAAAATGGAGATTTTTCTATTATTTTTGATTTAGCTGATACTTTGTCTTCGATATCCAAACCTTTAAGCATTCCTCGTCTTATGTCCCCATCAGAAATTGAACCAAGAAGTTTATTATTTTTATCAACAACAAAAACGATGCCCAATTTATTTTTTGTTATTTTGGACATTATTTTTTTTAATGTAATTGGGAGACTGACTAATAAATTTTTCATTTTTTTAACTTTTTTTAATTTTTTGTTCTGTTAAGTTTTTTAGCTCCAATAATCTCTCTTCATCAGCTCCATATACTTCAATTGAGTAATAATCTAAATTTTTATTTAAACTTTTCCAAAACCAAGCGTTTGGTGTAAAAGACTCGTTGGTGTCTGAAAGACCATTATTATCACTTAAATGATAACCCTTTATAAATTGATCACAAAATTTAAACATATGTTGAGGATTAAATTGAAGTGAAGAAGATGAAACTTTTAAGTGTGCTACATCTACAAGTAAATTAATATTGCCTGGTGAATTTTCCATTATCAATTTGCTCTCTTCATGGTCACACATAAGAAGAGGATTTTGTCCAAATTCATTTAAATTATTTTTGGATAAAACATTATTCTCTACCATTATGTTCACATCGTATTCTTTTGCTTTTATCGAAATTAATTCTAGTTTTTTGAGAAAAATCTCAATTCCTTTATCTCTTGAAATTAATTTTCTTTTTGAAATTTTTTTACCCAGATCTGATATATTTAAGTCACACAAAAAACCAGCATGAAAACTATAATATTTTGATCCTAGTCGTGAGGATAGTTCTATAGAGTTGTAAACATGATTTAAACTTAAATTGGATATTTTTTGATCTGCAGAAGCCAAATTTAAAACAAAAGGATTTTTAGGTGGTGGAAAATAATTGTGTACTTGAAAATTGGCTTCTTTTTTTATTTTTAACAAGTCTTCAACTAAAGTTGGGGTGTGCACGCCTCCAGATAATTCAATATTTTTGATACCTTTTCTTAAATATCTTTCAGCTACAATATTGCCTGGCAATTTAGCAAGTCCCCCCGTAGAAACAAATATGCTCATTTAGTCAAAGTCCTTTAGGGTAACTTGGTGATTGGCATAAAGATTTCTTTTCACTTTTTTTCCAATTATTTTTTTTAAATCCTTATAATAAATGCCTTTACCAGGTCTTTTTAAAACCAAATTACCAAGATTTATTTTGTCACCTTTGAGCAAGGTATTTTTAATAGTTAATGATTTTCTTGAAATAATTTTCATTTGCGATTCTTCTCTTTGACAATTTTTTAAATCTTTTCCTAAAACAGTTTTTGTATTTTTAAGATCTTTAATAAGTCTGAAAAGTTCCAAGGGTAAAATTGATGTCTTTTGATCAGGACCAGGTAATTTTTTATCAGTTGTAAAATGTTTTTCTATTACTCTTGCGCCTAATGAAACCGCTATAATTGATGCTAAATTCCCAAGACTATGGTCAGAAAACCCAATGACAGTTTTAAATTTTGAAATCATTTTAGTAACAACATTCATATTTAAAGATTTTATTGAACATGGATAATTTGACACACAGTGTAGAAGCACAACTTTTTTGCTATTTTTTCTTTTATAAATATTTAAACATTCTTCCATTTCTTTAAAATTTGACATTCCAGTTGATATCAAAACAGCTTTTTTTGTTGATGCTAAATATTCGTGTAGCTGCAAATCAACAATATCTGCGGATGCGGTCTTGAAAACTTTACATCCCAATGAATTTAAAAACTTTGCCGACTCTACGTCATAAGGTGTTGAGATAAAATTAATGTTTTGCTTTTTGCAAAATTTAAAAAGTTCAATGTGTTTTTTCTTTGAAAGTTCCAATGATTTAATCATTTCAAAATGAGATTCTTTTTTTGATGTATTGTTAATTTGATATTTTGCCTTAGGCGTCTGGGGAGTAACCAATTTTTCTGCTGAAAAAGATTGAAATTTTACTGCATCAGCTCCCGCTTTTTTTGCAGCAATTACCATTTTTTTTGCAAGCCTGATGTTGTTACAGTGGTTCACTCCTATCTCTGCTATAAAATATATCGGAAAATTTTTTCCAATTGTCTTATTGTAAAGCTTTATTTTTTCACTAAATCCAAATTTTTTTTTCATAAAATGAAGTTAAAGATATTTCGCCCCTATTTTTCTATTTTTTCTTTTTTTAGCTGGAGTTCCAAAGTAGACGGAATTCTTTTCACAATTTTTATTAACAAAAGATTTTCCACCAATAATCGTATTATTGGCAATATCAACATTTTGACAAACTGCCGACCCGATTCCAATATGAGATAACTTTCCTACTTTTACCTTGCCTCCGGTGATAACTCCTGGCCCTGTGCTTGAAAAATCAGAGAATATATTATCGTGATCAATAGATGATTTTGTATTGATTATACAATGCTTTCCAATTATTGAACCAGCATTTATAATCGAACCAGTAATTACCATAGAACCAGCTGATAATTTTACATTTTTATTAACAATGGCATCTTTTGATTTTATTGTTGCCCAGACTAATTTTGGATAAATTTTTGAATATTTCCTATAAAGTTTATATCTCAAATAATTATCACCAATAGCAATTACTCCGTATA
>MDTG01403456.1_pt1 | contig 11933 bp, 11 predicted proteins | sample 811421 | NCBI WGS metagenome assembly MDTG01 (sample SAMN05326645, study PRJNA326480) | marine metagenome | isolation source: seawater | place: Pacific Ocean: South East | collected 2011 | reverse complement strand
GCAATTTCAAGAAATACCAGTTTAGCTATTGTGGCGCCAGGTATAGCAGAGGCTTTATTCGCAACAGCTTTAGGTTTATTAGCAGCTATACCAGCGGTTGTAGCTTACAATAAATTTAATAGCGACTCTCAAAGATATTTTTCTAAGATAGATAATTTCTCAAAGAGATTTTTGTCAATAATCTAAAATGGCTTTTAAATTTAATCGCTCAAAAAAAGAACCCATGAGTGAAATAAATGTAACTCCATTCGTAGATGTAATGTTAGTGCTTCTAATTATTTTCATGGTTACAGCACCATTGTTGACCGTTGGGGTTCAAGTTGATTTACCGGAGTCAGCTGCTGACTCGTTACCAGATGATCAAGAGCCGTTAACTTTAAGCGTTAATTCAAAAGGTGAAATTTATATTCAAGAACATAAAGTTACTTATCAAAAAATGATACCTAAATTGTTAGCGATTGCAAAAAATAGAACTGACACAAGAATATATGTAAGAGGAGATAAAAATATTAATTATGGAAGAGTGTTAGAGATTATGGGAACATTATCCGGAGCTGGTTTTTCTAAAGTGGCTTTAATATCTGAACCCTATAAGAATTAGGATGAGTTATGATAAGAAGTTTAATTTATTCAATCACCTTTCATTCAATTCTAGTTTTATTAACAATACTAAGCTTACCTTTTATGTTAAGAGAACCAATTGATTTACCCCCTATAGTTTCTGTAGAACTAATTCAGATTTCAGACAAAACCAGCATTCCATACGCGCCAAAAGCGAGAAAAATTATTGAAGAAAGTAAGAAAAAAGAAGAGGAAAGGCTTGTATCGGAACAGGCACCTCCAGCTGCAAAAGCTAAAGAAAAACCTGACCGTATTCCTCTTCCAAATGACCAAAAAGAAGAAAAACAAATAATAAAAAAAAAACAAAATCCTGAAGAAGTAAAACCTCAGATCAGACAAGCTTCTGAATTTGAAAAAAAAGAAGTAGTAGACACAAACCAAATAGCAGCTTTAATTGACAAAGCTAAAGAAGAGGAAGCTGTTAAGAAAAAAAATGATAAAATTACTCAAAGTAGTCAAAAAAATTCTTTTGCCACAGGCCTCACACTCTCACAAGAAGATGCACTTAGAGCTCAAATATTTGGTTGCTGGAGTGTACCTTTAGGATTACCTTATGATGAGGATTTACTTGTAAGAATAAAATTACAATTAAAAAAAGATGGAACAATTATAAAATCTGAAATTTTAGATCATCAAAGAATGAATAGACCAGGTCAAAAATTTTACAAAGTTTTAGCTGAAAGCGCATTAAGAGCAATTAGATTATGCCAGCCACTAAAAGTACCACCAACTGGATATGATAAATGGAAAGACTTACAATTAAACTTTAATCCAACAGAAATGTTAAAAGGTTAGAATGAAAAAATTTTTAATTATAGTATTTTTTAATTTCTTTTTTATAAGTAAATCTACCGCCTTAATAGAAATTGATATCACGAGAGGTAATCTAGATCCTTTACCAATAGCGGTTTCTCCTCTGCATGTAGATATTAAATCTGAAAATTATGATGGAATAAAAATTAAGTTGTTAGGTGAAAATATTTCAAAATTAATAGAGAATAATTTTAGAGGCACTGGACTATTTAATCCATTAAAAAAAGAGGCTTTTGTTCAAAAACCTGACATCGCACACTTAAAACCAAGATTTGAAGATTGGAGATTAATAAAAGCTCAAGCACTTGTTACAGGAAAATTACTAGTTAAAGACGGAAAGTTAAAAGTTGAATTTAGGCTTTGGGATTTAGCTGCCGCTAAAGAAATGACTGCTTTAGCTTTTACAACAACACCGTCAAACTGGAGAAGGGTAGCTCATATTATTTCAGACAAAATTTATGAAAGGTTAACTGGTGAAGATGGTTATTTTGATACTAGAATAATTTATGTTGCAGAAAGCGGTCCCAAGGATCAAAGAATAAAAAAATTAGCTATTATGGATCAGGATGGAGCTAATACAAAGTATCTTACCTTAGGCAATGAATTAGTTCTAACCCCAAGATTTAATCCCACTAATCAAATGGTTACCTACATGTCTTATTTTAGGAACATGCCAAGGGTTTATTTATTAGACATTGAAACTGGGACTCAAGAAGTTGTTGGAAACTTTCCGGGAATGACTTTTGCACCAAGATTTTCACCCGATGGAAAAAAAATAGTAATGAGTTTTGCTAAAGATGGCAATTCTGATATTTATACTATGGATTTAGACTCGCGTGTTGTAGAAAGAATTACGGAACACTCTTCTATTGACACTTCACCCTCTTTTTCACCTGATGGAAAATTTATAGCATTTAACTCAGATAGAAGTGGTCTCCAACAAATTTATGTTATGCGAAGTGATGGTAGTGGTGTAAAGAGAATTACATTTGGAAATGGTATTTACGGTACTCCCGTTTGGTCACCTAGAGGAGATTTAATTGCTTTCACTAAAATGAGAAAAGGAAAATTTTATATAGGTGTGATGAGGATCGACGGAACTGGCGAAAGATTACTAACAGAGAATTACTACCAAGAAGCTCCATCCTGGTCTCCTAATGGAAGAGTTCTTGTTTTTTATAGGGAGACGAAATCAGGATCAAAAGGCGAGGGTTTTTCTGCTAAATTATGGTCTATTGATATAACTGGATACAATGAAAGAAGGCTCAAAACAGAAACAGATGCCTCAGACCCATCTTGGTCCTCTCTTTTGTCAAAATAAGGTGCTAATTTGTATAAAATACACTTGAATAACATTAAATAATTTGAAATAAACCAACTTACTAACCCAGGGGAAAAAATGATGTTTAATAAGAATTTAAAAAATATATTACTAGTAATACTCGCTACTTTTGTTTTAAGTGCGTGTTCTACTGCAAAAAAATCAGGTAATTTAGATGGAGATGTTTATACTGGAAAAGAAACGGTTAAATATCTAGCATCAGGAGTTGCTGACAGAGTATTTTTTGCGACAAACAAGTCATCTCTAACAACAGCAGCAAGAGAGACATTAAGAAAACAAGCAACTTACTTGAGAAAAAATAAAAATCTTAATGTGACTGTTGAAGGTCATGCTGACGAAAGAGGAACTAGAGAATACAACTTAGCGTTAGGCGAAAGAAGAGCGAACGCAGCAAGAGATTACTTAATGACTTATGGTATTTCAGGTAGTAGAATTTCTGTAATAAGCTACGGTAAAGAAAAACCAATTAACCCAGCTTCTACTCCATTAGCTTGGTCTCAAAATAGAAGATCTGTTACTGTTAAAGTTAATTAATTAAAATCTAAATAATTCAAGACCCCTTAATAAACATTTATTAAGGGGTCTTTTTTTTGCCATTTTATCAAATTAAAAATGAATCATGACTAAAATTTTAAATTTTAAAAAAATTTTAATACTTATTATTTTTTCATTTCCTATTTATTCGGTAATAGCAGAGGAAGAGGAAATTTATTTAAAAGCAATCTCTGATCAAATTCAAGTTATAACAAAGGATATTAAAACTTTGGAAAAAGCAGTATATCAAAAATCTGATATTGTTTTGTCGAAGTCAACAAGCAATATTAATTCAGATAGTTTGAATGAAGACATAATGGCCAAACATCTATTAAAACTAAATGATATTGAAAATCAATTTAGGGAGTTAACTAATAAATTTGAAGAAGTTAATTTTAAATTAGATAAATTATCAACTCGAGTAACTAAAATTCAATCAGATACTCAATTAAGATTTTCAGATTTAGAAGGTGAAGCCATTAAAAATCCAAATCAAAAAAAAACAGCATTACAGGGAACAGCTAAACCACAAGACTTCGGTGCAGCTCCAGCTTATCAAACTTCAAATTTACCTAAGGAGCAATCAATCAATTCAGTTGAGACAGCAAAAACAGTAATTGCTGAAGAACCTGAAAAAAGAGAAGACTTGCTCCCCAATAAACCAGCAAGTGAGCAATATGAATTTGCGGTAAGTTTTATGAAGATAGGAGATTATGAAACAGCCGAATTTGCTTTGAAAGAATTTATTGAAAAAAATAAAGATCATGATTTAGCTGGTAGCGCCCAATATTGGTATGGTGAAACTTTCAGAATCAGACAATTATATTCTGATGCAGCAACAGCTTATCTTGATGGATATCAGAATTATCCTAAAAGTAAAAAAGCCCCAGATAATCTTTTAAAACTTGGGATTACTATGGTTCAGCTTGGTGAGAAAGATCAAGGATGTAAAATGATTTCAGGCCTTAAAAAAGAATACCCAAAAGCAAGCAAGTCTGTGTTACAAAAAGCTCAGTATGAGCAAAAAAAATTCAAGTGTAAATCTTAAAAACAGTTTCAGAGAAGATAAAGATTTATCAAAAATTTTTATTAATTTTAAAAGAAAGTTAAGCAATCTTAATAAAAAAAAATACCTAGTTGCAGTATCTGGAGGCCCTGACAGTTTAGCTTTAGCTGCATTAACAAAAGCATACTCATATCAAAAGAAAACCCTTTTTTATTATGTTTTAGTAAACCACAATATTAGAAAAGGTTCACATAAAGAGGCTAAAAAAGTAGATACACTTCTTAAAAAAAAAAAAATTTATCTAAAAATATTTTTAAATAAGAAAAAAATAACAAAAAATATTCAAGCCGAAGCAAGGAATATTAGATATGAAATATTAACAAATTACTGTAAAAAAAATAAAATTAAAACTATTTTAACTGCTCATAATTTGGAAGAACAAGTTGAAACCTTTTTAATGAGACTTTCAAGAGGAAGCGGTTTAAAAGGGCTATCCTCAATGAGTTCTATTACTAAGATTAATAGTGAAATAAATCTTTTCAGGCCTTTACTTGAAGTAAAAAAAAAATTTTTGATAAAGATTTCTAAAAATGTTTTCGGAAACTATATAAAAGACCCGTCTAATAAAGATTTAAAGTTTTTACGATCGAAAGTGAGAAATTTGAAAAAACCTTTAGAAAAAAGTGGAATCAAATATGATCAAATATTTAAATCGATACAAAATTTATCTTTAAGTAAATCAACTTTAGATGAACATTTTCACAATATTTATAGGCAGCTAATTAAAAAAGAAAAGAAAGAAATATTAATAGATTTTAAAAAATATAAAAAACTAAACAATGATATAAAATTAGCATTAATTAATAATGCTATTAAACAACTTAAAAAAAACTACTATGATTTGAGATCAAAGAAAGTTGTTAATTTAATAAAAAATCTTAATAGAAAAGACTTTAAAAAAACCACTTTAGGAGGCTGCATTTTTATGAAAAAAGGTGAGAATTTATGTCTCAAAATTGAAAATATTTAAAATTTAAAAGGAATTATGTTGCTTTTTGTCTTATTTACAACGCAATGAAAGCTACAATATACTTGTTTAATAAAGATTAATGATTATTTAATAATTATATGAATATAAAAAATTTAATAATGTGGGTCATAATAGTCTTACTTTCAGTAGGCCTATTTAATATGTTTCAAGATCCTGAAAAAATTAATTCTGAGAGAAATACGTTACCTTTTTCAAATTTTTTAAATGAGGTAGATGCAGGAAGAGTTGTAGAAGTTAAAATTCAAGGGAATAATATTTCGGGAGTACTAGCTGATGGGAATAAATTTACAACTTATTCTCCTAACTACCCAGAGCTAGTTGATAAACTTTCTTCAAAAGGCGTTAGCATTTTAGCAACACCACAAGAAGATAAAATGCCTTCACTTTTAGGTATTTTATTATCATGGTTTCCGATGCTTTTATTAATAGGTGTGTGGATATTTTTTATGCGTCAAATGCAAGGCGGAAAAGGCGGAGCCATGGGTTTTGGAAGATCAAAAGCTAAGTTGTTAAACGAAGCACAGGGAAAAGTAACTTTTAACGATGTTGCGGGAGTAGAAGAGGCCAAGGAAGAAGTTGAAGAGATCGTAGAGTTTTTAAAAGACCCAAAAAAATTTAGTCGTTTAGGTGGAAAAATACCCAAAGGGGCATTATTAATTGGGCCTCCAGGAACTGGAAAAACATTATTAGCTAAAGCGATAGCTGGTGAAGCCAACGTACCTTTCTTTTCTATATCTGGTTCGGATTTCGTAGAAATGTTTGTAGGAGTTGGAGCGTCAAGAGTTAGAGATATGTTTGAACAAGGGAAAAAACATTCTCCATGCATAATTTTTATTGATGAAATAGATGCAGTTGGAAGAAGTAGAGGCGCTGGTTTAGGTGGTGGAAATGATGAAAGAGAGCAAACTCTTAACCAACTACTTGTGGAGATGGATGGTTTCGACACCAACGAAGGAATCATTTTAATTGCAGCCACAAACAGACCAGACGTTTTAGACCCAGCTTTGTTGCGACCTGGAAGATTTGATAGGCAAGTAGTTGTTGGCAATCCAGATATTATTGGAAGAGAAGCTATTTTAAAAGTGCACGTGAAAAAAATTAGTACAGGCCCAGATGTAAAATTGAGAACTATAGCTAGAGGAACACCAGGTTTTTCTGGAGCGGATTTAGCAAATTTAATTAACGAATCGGCATTACTAGCAGCTAGAAAAAATAAAAGAGTAGTAACGATGTCTGACATCGAGGAAGCAAAAGATAAAGTCATGATGGGGGCGGAGAGAAGATCTATGGTTATGTCAGAGGATGAAAAAAAACTTACGGCTTATCACGAGGGCGGACATGCAATTGTGGCTTTAAATGAAAAAGCATCTGACCCAATTCATAAAGCAACAATAATTCCAAGAGGCAGGGCTTTAGGTATGGTTATGAGATTACCTGAGAGAGATCAATTATCAGTCACAAGAGAAAAAATGTATTCAGATATTGCCGTTGCAATGGGCGGAAGAATTGCAGAGGAAATAATTTTTGGTCATGATAAAGTTACTTCAGGCGCATCATCAGATATAGACATGGCAACAAAAATGGCAAAAAATATGGTTACTAAATATGGAATGAGTAAAGAATTAGGACCTTTAGCGTATGGTGAAAACGAAGAAGAGGTATTTTTGGGTAGGTCTGTAACTAAACAACAAAATATGTCCGAAGAAACGGCAAAAAAAATAGACTCTGAGGTAAAAAAAATTGTTGACGCAGGCTATGAAAGGGCAAAAAAAGTTTTAACAGAAAAAATTGATGATTTACATAAGTTAGCTAAGGCTCTCTTAATATATGAGACACTTTCTGGAGATGAAATAAGAGATTTAATTTTAAAAAATATTAAGCCTACAAGATCATTTAAAGAAGAAGATGAAGATGATGGCAAAACGTCATCTGCTCTTGGTTCTCTTGGATTAAAACCAAAGCCAGCTATATAAAATTATGAGGAAATATTACACTCGCGCGTGTAATTTTTTTTATGGTTCAAACTCAAAAAATTTACTCAAGAAAAAGTCCACATTACCTTTATGCGGCAATAGTTCAATATCATTTAATCAAATTGAGATTTTTATCAGAGACAAAAAAAAAATAAATTCTAGAATTATCGATATCAATAATATTAAAAAACTTCCCCTAGTTATAAAAAAAAAGGTGTCTAATGATTTAAAAAAAATTACTTCGAAAAGGGAATTTTTAAAGAAAAAAAATCATATACTTATGGGGGTTCTAAATTTAACACCAGACAGCTTTTCTGACGGTGGAAAATTCAATTCATTTAAAAAAGCTTCTCAAAGAATAAAAAGAATGATTGATGCCGGAGCTGATATTATTGATATAGGGGGCGAGTCGACTAGACCTGGATCAAAAACTGTATCTCAAACTAATGAACTTAAAAGAGTTAAACAAATCATTAAAAAATTTAAAAAAAATCACCGAAACACTTTATTATCAATTGACTCAAGAAAATCTCTAGTCGTGAACTTTTCAATGAAATATAATTTAGATATAGTTAATGATATCTCAGGTTTTAAATTTGACCCTAAGATTTTAGGAACTATTAAAAATAAAAATTTATGGAAAATTATTCATCACATGCAAGGAACTCCTAAAACCATGCAAATTAACCCTAAATACGATCACGTATTACTTGATATTTATGACTTTTTTGAAAAAGAAATTGCAAGATTTAAAAAGCTAAAATACTCCAAAAAAATAATATTAGATCCTGGAATCGGATTTGGAAAAAACTTGAAACATAATTTGATGATTTTAAATAAAATTTCCATATTCCATTCACTTGGTTTTCCTATATTAATTGGCACATCCAGAAAAAAATTTATTAATCAAATTGCTGAAAAATATGATACGAAGGAAAGAATCGGAGGAACATTATCATCAGTAATCTTCTCTTTTTCTCAGGGAGTAAAAATTTTTAGAGTCCATAACGTTGAAGAAGTAAAACAAGGTCTTTTAGTATTTGAAAATTTATTAAATAAATGAAAAAAAAATATTTTGGAACAGATGGCATAAGAGGCACAGTAAATAGCGACAATATTAATGGAGAAAAATTTTTCAAGTTTGGCCTAGCAGCAGGTACTTATTTTAAAAATCTTAAAAAAAAGAAACAAGTAGCAATTATTGCTAAAGATACCAGATTATCAGGATACGCTCTTGAACCAGCTTTAGTATCTGGCTTAGCATCTGCTGGAATGCATATATTTACCTTAGGACCATTGCCAACAAATGGGCTGGCCATGCTTACTAAAAAAATGAAAGCAAATCTTGGAATAATGATTACTGCCTCTCATAACCCTTTTCATGATAATGGACTTAAATTATTTGGACCAGATGGAATGAAACTATCTGATAAAATTGAAAAAAAAATTGAAAATTTAATTGATACCAAAACTATTAATCATTTATCTGAGCCAAAATCTTTAGGGAGAGTAAAAAGAATGGAGGATGGTAACGATAGATATATTAAAATATTAAAAAATAATTTTCCAAATGATTTCAGCTTAAAAGGTATGCGACTAGTTATAGATTGTGCTAATGGAGCTGGGTATAAATCTGCTCCAAAAATACTTACTGATTTAGGCGCAAAAGTTTTTTCAATCGGTGTTAAACCAAACGGTTTAAATATTAATTATAAATGTGGTTCGACATTTCCAGAAATTTTAAAAAAACATGTAAAAAAATTTAAAGCAGACCTTGGCATTTCCCTGGATGGTGACGCAGATAGAGTAATTATGTGTGATGAGAAAGCAAAAATAATCGACGGCGATCAAATTATTGCGATGATTGCTAAAAGATGGAAAAGAAAAAAAATTCTAAAAGGTGGAGTAATTGGAACTCTCATGTCTAATTATGGTTTAGAAAAATTTTTTAATAATGAAAAAATTAATTTCAAGAGATCAAAAGTTGGAGATAGGTATGTAAAAGAAATGATGAGAAAATTAAACTATAATCTAGGCGGAGAACAGTCAGGACATATAATTTTAGGAAAATTTGCTACCACAGGTGATGGTTTATTAGTTGCTCTAGAAACTTTATTTGCTCTAAGAAAAGGCAAACTGGCTAGTGAAATATTTAAGGTATATAAACCAGTTCCTCAAAAACTTTTAAATATTAAAGTAGAAGACAAAAAAGTAATTAATTCAATTGACTGTAAAAAAGCAATTAGAACAGCGAATAAACTTATAAAAAACAAAGGTAGATTGATAGTGAGACCTTCAGGAACAGAACCGAAAGTAAGAATAATGTGTGAGTCTTTTGATGTTTCTTTAATGAATAAGTGCATTGATGTGGTAAAAAAAAAATTCATTAAAACATGAAGCCTATATCTAAAGTATTAATTATTGCAGGCTCCGACTCTTCTGGTGGCGCAGGTATTCAAGCAGATATAAAAACTGTAACGTCACTTGGTTCTTATGCCATGACAGCTATTACTGCTGTAACCGCACAAAATACTACGGGAGTGAAGTCGATAGTGCCAATAAAACCAAAAGAAATCTCAAGCCAAATAGATTTTTCAGTTAAAGACATTAAACCCAATGCTATAAAAATAGGAATGCTTCAATCAAAGCAAGTAATTCAATCAGTTATCAAGTCATTGGACAAAGTAAAAATAAAAAAGATAGTTCTCGATCCTGTTATGGTTGCTAAAGGTGGCGCCAAACTCGTAAATAATGCTGCTATTATTTATATAAAAAATAAGTTAATGAAAAATATTTTATTAATAACACCAAATATTCCAGAGGCTGAAATTTTAACTAAAACAAAAATTAAATCCACTAAAGACATGATAAAAGCTGGAAAAATCTTAATTAGTTTAGGCGCTAAAAATGTTTTGATTAAAGGTGGACATTTAAAATCAAAGCAAATGAATGATATTTTATTAAATAAAAAAATTATAAAGGTATTTAAAAGCAAAAAATATAACTCAAAAAATACTCATGGAACTGGTTGTACGTTATCTTCTGCAATAGCAACGTATTTATCATGTGGAAAAAGTTTGATAAAATCCTGTGAGCTTGGAATTAAATATGTTAATGAAGCAATTAAATCAAATCTTAATTTAGGAAAAGGAAACGGCCCAATTAATCACTTAAATTCATTTACAATAGATAGAAAATTTAAATAATGAAAAACGTAGTAGTAGTAGGTTCACAATGGGGAGACGAAGGTAAGGGAAAAATAGTCGATTGGCTTTCAAGCGAAGCTGATATAGTAGTTAGATTCCAAGGAGGTCATAACGCTGGACATACACTAGTAATAGATAAAAAAGTATTTAAACTAAGGCTATTGCCATCCGGCATCGTCAGAAAAGGAAAAATTTCAATTCTAGGAAATGGAGTTGTTATTGATCCTTGGGCCCTTTTAAGTGAAATAGAGGAAATCAAAAAGCAAGGGGTGGAAGTTACTTCTGAAAATTTTATGATATCAGAGTCAGCCTCACTTATTCTTCCGTTTCATCAGGAAATGGATGAGATTAGAGAAGACGCAGCTGGTAAAGAAAAAATCGGTACTACTCGCAGAGGTATTGGCCCGTGTTACGAGGATAAAGTTGGCAGAAGATCAATTAGAGTTATGGATTTAAGATCTGAGAGCAATTTAGATAATAGACTAGAAAATGTTTTACTACACCATAATGCAATTAGAAAAGGTTTGAATAAAAAATTATACGAGAAAGAAAAGTTAAAAAAAGATTTACTAAAAATAGCACCTGAAATTTTAAAATTTGCACAACCTGTTTGGTTAAAACTTGATCAGTTTAATAATGATAGAAAAAAAATATTATTTGAAGGTGCCCAAGGTATACTTTTGGATGTAGATCACGGGACATATCCGTATGTAACATCTTCTAATACAGTGCCCGCGATGGCGGCAACTGGTTCAGGAGCAGGCCCTGATAAGATTAATTATGTTTTGGGAATAACAAAAGCATACACCACAAGAGTGGGCAGTGGACCTTTCCCAACTGAATTAGATGATAATATAGGTGAGAGTTTGGGTAGAAGAGGCAAGGAATTCGGAACTGTTACTGCAAGAAAAAGAAGATGTGGCTGGTTTGACGGTATTTTAGTTAGGCAAACAATTAAAATTTCAGGCATTAACGGAATAGCATTGACGAAATTAGATGTACTAGATGAATTAGAAGAAATTAAAATGTGTATTGGATACGAATTAAATGGAAAAAAATTAGATTATTTACCAGCGGCCTCAGAAGATCAATTTAATATTAAACCTATTTATAAAACATTTCCAGGATGGAAAGTTAAAACACAAGGTATAAGAAATCTTATGGATTTACCAGACAATGCAAAAAGATATATTCATGCACTTGAAGATTTTATTGGAGCTAGGATATCTAGTATTTCTACAAGCCCTGAAAGAGAAGATACAATCTTGGTAGAAGATCCTTTTAATAATTAATGATCTGGTAATAAATTTTTTGATTTACTTGCATTAATCATAGATTTTTGTAATTTTTCAAATGCTTTTGTTTCTATTTGTCTAATTCTTTCACG
>MDTG01331558.1_pt1 | contig 11933 bp, 12 predicted proteins | sample 811421 | NCBI WGS metagenome assembly MDTG01 (sample SAMN05326645, study PRJNA326480) | marine metagenome | isolation source: seawater | place: Pacific Ocean: South East | collected 2011 | reverse complement strand
CCCCACTTGGCAATTAGAAGGAGAAAAAATACTTCATGATAATAAAAATTTATTTTTATACCAAAAACACTCTAAAATGAGAGTAATTAATACTCCAGTATTCTATATTCCATATATTGTAACACCTTCTCCTTTGAGAAAAGATAGAAAATCTGGGTTTCTTACACCTTCAGTTGCATTAAATTTTTTCGATACTAAGACATCACAATCAATATCATTTCCTTACTACTTTAATTTAGACATTGATAAAGAATTGCTTTTTACTCCAACAATTAATTATGGCGGTGGAGTGGACTCTTCTCAAAGATTTACATTCGATTATAATCAAATTCTATCTGGTGGTTATTTTAAATCAGACCTAACTTTTGATTCTAATTTTGAAAATCAAAATAATAATAAATGGTTATCAGATGCTAGTTTAATAACTAATTATAAAAAAAATATAAATCAAAATTATAGATTAGAAATTGACTCTGCTTTAGAAACATCAAAAAATTATATTCAAATAACTAAACCAAATGATGAGTTAAGTTATACAAATTCACTAAAAACTAATTTAGAATTAGAAGGTTTTAATTTAAATAAAATTGATGATCAATTGAATATTAAATTGAGTTACTACCAAACTAATCAAGAAAATGAAGATAATAAGACCACACCAATTGTTTTCCCAAGAGTTAAATATCATTCTGGTTATTTCAATAAATATGGAAATATCGTAGATTCAACAATTGAATTTTATAATATATTTAGAGAGAAAAGTTCAACAGTTCATGCAAAAAAACAACAAAAGCTATCGCATAAATTTAAAACAAGTAAGGAATTAATATCTTTTAATTCCAAAATTAAGATAAACTCAGAAATTTATAACCAGGTATTTAATACAGAAAATAAACTTTTATACGAAAGTGAGTATAAAACTGGATCATATTATAGATTTTTTCCAATGCTTGGAATTTCATCTGAAACTCCATTTAAATTTAATAAAATTTTACCTAATTTGATTATTAGCCCCAATATCAGTGCTGTTATTACACCAGGTATATCAAATAGTAACAAAATTTCTAATGAGGATTCTACAAACAATGAGTTTAGTATCGAAAATATTAATAGATTAAACAGATACAGCGGTGATGATAAAATGGATAACTCAAAAAGAATTACTTATGGTATAAATACGAATACAGAATTTTTTAAATCTTCTCTTTCGCAATCATACGAATTTACTGATAATAGTAATTTTCATAGAGAGCAAGAAAATGATAAAAATTTGAGTGATGTGGTTGGCTCAGTAGAATATTTAAATAACAATGAAATATTTTATAATTTTAGATATGATGTTAATAATTCATATCTAAAAACACAAAGTGTCAATTTAAAATTAGATAATAAATATGGAAATTTTGATTTATCTTACCTTGACCAAAATTCAAAAGTAAATAATATTGTAACTAAAGATACAGAAACATTTAATTATACTTTTACAAGCAAAAAATTTGCAAAGTTTTCTAAATTAAATATTACTGGATTATATGATCTAAAAAAAGAAATTAATAGAGAATATAGTATAGGTTATAGTTATTTTGATGAATGTTTTGGCATAAATTTAGATTTCAATAGAAAATCATATGAAGAAGAAAATTTAAAACCTCAAGATATTTTGACATTAATGTTCTCTTTTAGAAATATAGGGAGTTATAAATCTACAAATTTAGCTGTTTCAGAAAATGATAAACAAGATATACAATGGGAAAGTTACAGTATACAAAATGAACAATTTGAAATTAATTAATTTTATAAAAAAATCATATTTTATTATAATTTTATTTTATATTTTTTTTTCAAAAGAATTAATAAGTTTAGAAAACAAGATTTTATTTAAATTAAATGATAATGCCTATACCTCATTAGACTTTGAAATGAGATTAAGATATTTAGATTTTGTTGGAAGCAATCAAAATTTAAGCGATGAAATAATTCTAGATGATTTTATATCTGCTAATATTTTTTATGAGTATTTTATTAATGTTAATAATAACAATGAAAATTTTAATAATAAAATTGAGAAAATATACAATGATATAATAGAAATTAATAAAAAAAATAAAAAAAATTATATTTACGAAATTAATAAAGAAAATATTTTGTTTAATATCAAAATAGATTTCATTAGAAAAACTATTTTAGAAAATATTTTGAATTCAAGTCTAAATACTTTAAATATACCAAAGGAAGAAATAGATTTATTATATAAATTTAAGCTAAGATATTTAAATTTTAGTACTACAAATTATAATGAGATTAAGAAAGAAATAAATAATTTAGAAAATCTAACTTTTGAAAATGTAAAATCATTATTAGAGAATAATAACATTGTATTTTTTACAAAAGAAAAAGAAATAAATAACATTGATAAAACAAATAAAATAATCAAAGATAATATTATTGCTAATAATAATTATTTAATTATTAAAAAAAATAATAAAATTTCAAAAATTTTTATTGAAAAAAGGTTTGAAACATTAAATGGTTTAGTTGCTGAACTTTATAGTTATAAATCAAAGATTGAATTAGATGATAATGATTTAATTTGCAAAAATTTGAAAAATATCAATAATGATCCGAATATAATTAATAAAGAATATAATTTTTCTGAATTAAATAATGAATTAAAAGATAATCTAATTAATATTAATGATTATGTTAAACTTAATAATAACAAAGAAAACATATATATAATTTTATGTGGGATAAAGTTTGATAAAGAAAAATTGAGTAATTTTAATTTAAATAAAATAATAAATTTAAATGCAAGTATAATAGAAGATAATTTTATAAACAAATATTCCAAAATTTATAATTTAAAAATGATCAATGCATAATTATATTGCAGTTACAATTGGTGATATTAACGGTATTGGAATAAAAATTTTGATTGATCTATGGAAAAAAAATAAAATAAAAAATTTTATTTTATTTACTGATATTTTAATTTTAAGGAAATATTTAAAAAAAGAAAAATATAATATTCAGTTAAATATAATTAATAAGAATATGACAAAAAGTTTTAATAATAAAAAATTAAACGTATATAATTATAAAAGTAGCTCATTAGTAGATAACACGTATAAGTCACTAAAATATTCCTATCAATTTTGTAAAAAAAATATTTGTATTGGTATGATCACACTTCCAATTAGAAAGGATTTAATTATAAAAAAAGTAAATAAGAGATTTGTCGGACATACAGAATATTTTCAAAAACTTGATAAAAAAGAATATTCAAATATGATATTATTTCATAAGAAAATTATAATAACTACTTTAACAACGCATATATCTGTAAAACAAATAGCTAATAAAATTTCTAATAAAAATTACCTTATGAATCAAATAATTAATTTGCACAAAACATTAAAAATTGATTTTAATATAGAAAAGCCAAGGCTAATAATCTCTGGTTTAAATCCACATGCTGGGGAAAAAGGAAATTTAGGAAATGAAGAAATTAAATATATTTTACCAATAATAAAAAAACTAAAAAACAAAGTAAATATCTCTGGACCTGTATCTCCTGATGCAATGTTAATTAAAAAAAACTTAAATAATTATGATTGCTTTATATTCATTTACCATGATCAAGCACTAATACCATTCAAATTTATTAGCCAATTCAGTGGTGTTAACTATACAGGAAATTTAGATATAATCAGAACTTCTCCAGATCACGGAACTGCCTATAATTTAAAAAAAGATAAAAATTTTTCAAATAAATCTCTAATAAATTGCTATAATTTAGTTAAGTTAATTTATAAAAACAGAATTATGAATGCAAAGAGCTAAGAAGTCATTAAGCCAAAATTTTTTAATTGATAAAAATATATGTAAAAAAATTATAAATCAAAGTAATATATTGAATAAAGTAGTATTGGAAATTGGCCCTGGTTACGGCGCACTTACTGATTTTATTTTGTTAAAAAATCCAAAAAAATTGTACTTAATTGAAAAGGATGTAAATTTAGTAAAGTATCTAAAGCAAAAATTTCAAAACAATAAAAAAATAATAATTATTGAAGAGGATATTCTTAAATATGATTTAAATAATTTAAATAAATTGATTATATTTTCAAATCTACCATATAATATTAGTACAAAAATTATTTTATATTTGTTTAATTACAATAAAAATATTATTGAAATGATTTTTATGATACAAAAAGAAGTAGCTGAAAAATTTGATTATAATTTACCTAATATGAATAAATATAAGTTTTTAACTTGTCTTGTATCGAGTTTTTATAGACTTTTTGATGTATCATCTGGAGTTTTCTTCCCAAAACCTAAAGTTCAATCAACTGTGGTAAAGTTTATTTTTAATAATAAAGATTCTGATTTAGAAAAAGGATATTATTTTACAAACTTAGTTTTTAAAAATATTAGAAAAAAAATAGGCAATAACATTAAAATAAAAAATTCAGATAAAATATTTGAAAAAAGAGTTAATGAGCTATCAATAAATGAATTAATGCATATTTATAATTTTTTTTAATTTTGAGTTTAAAATATAATTTTGATTTTCTATAAGTTTATTATAATCAATTATTTTTTTAATATCATCTACGGTTTTTTTTACATTTTCATTAATTAAAACGTATTTATATTCATTATAATGTTTCATTTCATCTATCGCATAAGACAATCTCAAATTTATTTCTTTATTATTATCACGCCCTCTTTTTATTAATCTTCTTTTTAGTTCAAGTTTAGAAGGAGGTAATATAAAAAAATCTATAATATTTTCTTTGCCATAATAACGTCTTATTTTTCTAGCACCTTTCCAATCTATATCGAACAGAATATGTTTTCCTGTTTTTTTTGAATGTTTTATGCTTCTAAAAGGTGTGCCATATAAATTTTTAAAATTATTTGCTGTTTCTATAAAAAAATTTTTTCTTTTTAAATTGATGAATTCATTTTTTGTTACAAAATAATAATCTTTTCCATTAACTTCATTTAATCTTTTGTTTCTGGAAGTATAAGATATTGATAAATTCATATTTTTCATTTTTTTTATCAATAGTTTACAAAGTGTTGTTTTTCCAGCTCCAGATGGTGATGAGATAATTACCAGTTTGCTATTTTTTTCTGTATTCATTCAATTTGTTTTTATGCTCTTCAAAATTTGTTGAAAATATATGTCCTTTTAATGAATTATCAAAAAAATAAAACAAAAATTCAGTTCCATAATTCTCAAATATTATATCTAAAGTTTCTTTACCAACATAAGATATTGGTTCTGGCGGTAAACCATAGTGCTGATATGTATTAAAAGGATGATTTATTTTAAGATCTCTAATTAATAATTTTCTATTTAAATCATATTGACCATTTGTAATCGCAAATATGACTGTAGCATCAATTTGTAATTTCATTTTTTTTTTCAATCTATTAATTATAACTGATGAAATTTTTTTTTTATCTTCTCTATCAAGACCTTCCCTTTCAATTAAGGACCCAACTATCATAATTTCATTTTGATTAAGTAAATTATATATTTTATTATCTAATTTTTTTTCAAAGTATTGATTTTTGATATTTTTTAAATTTTCTAAAAAAAATTCAAAATCTTTATTTTTTTCAATAAAATATGTATCCGCTATAATTGAATCATAGGGAATATTTTTTATATTTTTAAAGTGTTTCAAAAGCTCTTTATATAAATCTTTTTTTGACCATCCTTCAATTATAGTAATTTTATTAATAACATTACTAGACTTGGTGATTATTTGAATTAAACTTAATGGTGAAATTTTATTTTCTAAATAAAAGTCACCAAAGTGTATAAATTTATCAAATAACAAGAAATTAATTTCATAATATTTATTAATAATAAATATTTCAGTACTAGATAAATTTTTAAAATTATCTATTAGTACTTTTTCAAAATTTTGACCTTTTTGTATATTTAATATATCTTTATTTAGAATAATATTTTTACTTAAAATTGTATAAATATAAAAAAAAAGTAAAAGTAATAAAGTTATAAAAATTATGCTAAATACTTTTAAATAATAATGCAGTATTTGTTCCTCCAAATCCAAAAGAATTACTCAATGCGCAAGTAATTTTTTTTTCTAAAGGTTTTTTGGGTATTAAATTAATATTTCTAGTTTCAATTGAATTGTCAAGATTTAAAGTTGCAGGTAAAATACTTTTGTTTAATGACATTATAGAAAAGATTGACTCAACGCTACCAGCTGCACCCAACAAATGTCCAATAGATGATTTAGTTGAGCTAACAAATATATTATGCTCAAATAATTTTGAAATTGCATTTAACTCAATTTCATCTCCTTTTAATGTAGAGGTTCCATGTGCATTTATATATTCAACATTTTCAGGTGAAATTTTTGCCATTTTTATAGCTTCGTTCATTGCTCTATATCCACCATCTCCATCTTCGGAAGGAGCGGTAATATGGTGAGCATCACCAGACATTCCATATCCTGATAATTCTGCATATATGACTGCACCTCTTTTTTTTGCATGCTCTAATTCTTCAAGTACAACAATTCCTGAGCCCTCTCCCATTACAAAACCATCTCTATCTTTATCCCACGGCCTTGATGCATTTTGTGGTCGGTCATTAAAAGAGGTGCTCAAACTTCTAGCAGCACAAAAACCTGCAATTCCTAATTTACAGACAGCAGCTTCAGATCCACCTGCTATCATTATATCAGCAGCTCCTCTTTTAATCATTTCTCCAGAATCTCCAATTGAATGAGCACCAGTTGCACATGCTGTAACGACTGAGTGGTTTGGGCCCTTAAAACCATATCTAATTGAAATTTGCCCAGAAAGTAAATTTACTAAAGAAGATGGTATAAAAAAAGGAGATAATTTTTTAGATTCTTTTTTATTAATTGTCAAAGATCCTTCATATATAGTTTCAAGTCCGCCTATCCCAGACCCTACAGATACTCCCACTCTCAACTTATCTTCTTCAGATAAATTATTTAATCCAGCGTCTTCAATTGCCATATTTGCTGCTACAAGACCGTATTGAATGAACCTGTCGTTTCGTTTAATGTCTCTTAGTTCTAAATAAGATTTTTCATTAAAGTAGTTATCTTTATCAGGGTTGTTATTTATATATCCTGCTATTTTTGCTGGTAAATCAGATACATCAAAATGATCAATCTTTTTTATTCCAGACTTACAATTGATTAAGTTATCCCACGAAATTTCTTTATTGTTACCTAAAGAGGTTAGCAAACCCATTCCTGTAACAACAACTCTTCTCATTAAATTTACAGAATATTATTTTTTACTTTGAATATAATCAATAGCATTTTGAACAGTTTGAATAGTTTCAGCTGCATCATCAGGTATTTCAATTCCAAATTTTTCTTCAAATGCCATTACTAACTCAACTGTATCTAAGCTATCCGCGCCTAAATCGTCGATAAATTTGGCTTCCGGAATAACTTTTGAGTCATCGATACCTAAATGATCTACCACAATTTTTTTCACCTGATCTTGAATTTCACTCATATTTTTCTCCTTATTTTACTTTTAGATTATTAAATGAATATATGTCAACAAATTAAACCATTAACATGCCGCCATTAACATGAAAATTTTGTCCTGTTATATATGAAGAGTCGTCACTAGATAAAAAATATACCATATTGGCAATATCTTCTGGCTTTCCAAATCTAGACATTGGTATTCTTGATAAATATAAATCTTTTTGATCAACACTTAATTCATCAGTCATAGTTGTAGAAATAAATCCAGGGGATATTATGTTAACATTGATATTTCTTTTTGCAACTTCTGAGGCTATTGATTTATAAAGGCCTATCATACCTGATTTTGAAGCTACATAGTTTGCTTGACCAGGATTGCCTGTAATCCCGACGATAGAAGAAATTCCAATTATCTTTCCATATTTTTTAGAAAGCATATTTGGAAGTAATGATTTTAATATTTGAAAATTAGAATTTAAATTTGTTTGAATTACATTGCTCCATTGATCAATTTTCATTCTAAATATTAAACTATCTTCTGTTACGCCAGCATTATTTACTATTACAGATATATCTCCATGTTCTTCAGAAATTATTTTCAAACAACCTTCAAGATCTTTGGAGTCAGACAAATCAACTTTGTAATAAAAATGTTGATCTCCATACGTTTGTTTTAATTTTTCAATTTTTCCTTCTGAAGAAGATGTAAGTACTAACGTATATTTATTACTATTAAACTTATTGCAAATTGCAGAACCAATTCCACCGGACGCTCCTGTTATAAAAATTTTTTTTGCTTTATTCATCTTACAAATCTGTAATTTGATTTATTGATTTAATATCAAAATTTTTTGAGATTCTGTTAATTAATCCACTTAACACTTTATTGGGTCCAATTTCTATAATTTTATTTTCTCCCATTTCTTCTAATTTTCTTATGCTTTGAGTCCAATTTACTTTATTAGCCATTTGATGTTGTAAATTTTTTTTTATCGATATTGAATCTTGATAAGCCTGAGCATCATAATTAGAAATAATTTTAATTTCATTCTCAAAAAATTTTAATGAACTAATATTTTGACTTAATATTTTTTGCGCATTAAGCATAAATTTGCTATGAAATGCAGCAGAAACATTTAATTCAATATATTTTTTTATTCCATTATTTAAAAATAAACTTTTACTTTTTAAAATTTCATTTTTCATTCCTGAAATTACTATTTGAATTGGTGAGTTATCATTTGCTATTTCTAGTTCTAATTTATTATATTCAATAATTTTTTGAATATATTTTGCATCTTTGCCAATCAATGCTGCCATTCCTGTTATATTAGGACTAATTGCTTTATTCATTAATTCACCTCTTTTTTTTAAAATAAGGCTACAATCCTTTAAGCTTATTTTATCACTACAAGCTAGCGAGGTATATTCCCCAAGTGAATGGCCCATCATCACATTAATATTATTTATATTTAAATTATTTTTTTCTTTAAATGTTCTAAAAATTGCACAAGATGATGCAAATATACATATTTGGGTAAATTGAGTTAAATCTAATTTATTATCTTTGTTTTCAAATATAATTTTTCTAATGTTAATACTTGTATAATCCTCTATTTCTTCAAAAATTTGTTTTGCTATTATAAAATTATCGTTAAAATCTTTTGCCATACCTAAAGATTGACTACCTTGGCCTGGAAATACAATAGATGTCATTTAAACTTGATTTATTTTAAAAATTTAATATATGCAAGTTTAACTTCTCTTATATTTAATTATGTAAGATAAACCATGGAGTTTTATGAATAAATTTGAAGTAGTATTAATTTTAAATCCTGAATTAGCTACCAACGCTCTCAACTCTGAAATTGAAAATTTCAAGACAAAATTAGTATCTCAGTCAGCAAAAATTATTAATGAAGAAGACTGGGGTTTAAGAGATTTAAGCTATAGTATTAATAAATTTAAAAAAGCATTTTACAAATTCTTCCAAATTGAAGCATCTGGAGAACTGATCAAGAATATCAATCAGGAATTAAACCAATCAGAAAATTTAATTAGATACATATTTGTAAAAGTTAAAGATCATCAGGAACTTCCAACAAAGTTAAATTATGAAAAAAAATAGATATAAAACAAAAAAAGAAGAAAAATCAAATTCTCCATTCGAAAATAGAAAAAAATTCTGTCCATTCAGTCAACCGGGCTCACCCAAAATTGACTACAAAGACATAAGGCTATTATCAAGATATATTACTGAAAAAGGAAAAATAATTCCTAGTAGAATAACTGGTGTTTCTAGAAAAAAACAAAAGGAATTAGCTAAAGCAATTAAAAGAGCAAGATTTTTGTCATTAATGTCTTATACTAGTAAATCGAATTTAGCATGAAAGTTATATTAACAACAAATATTAAGAAATTAGGCAAAATAGGTGATACTGTTACTGTTAAGCCTGGTTATGCAAGAAATTATTTATTTCCAAAAAATATGGCTTTAAGAGAAAATAAAAAAAATCTTGAGTATTACGAAAAGATAAAAGATGATATTACAAAAAACGAACAATTGAAATTAAATGAGGCCAAAGATTTATTAAATGAATTAAAAAAAATAAATATAATATTTAACAGAGAAGCTGATGAAAAAGATCAACTTTATGGCTCAATTTCAAAAAAAGAAATAATAGATTTCTTGTTAGATAAAAAAATTAAACTCAAATCTGATGATTTAATAATTAAAGATCAAATCAAATCTATAGGTGAGCACAAAATTGAAATTAACCCATATGAAAATATCACTGAAGAATTTTCACTTATAGTTAATAAAAACTGATTTATTCACACTATTAGTATTTTATTAACCTAATTTTTTTTCTTGTTATTGTTGATTATTTAAGGATAGTTTAATTAGTATGAATGTCAGTTGAATTACTAAATTCAAAAGAAAATACATCCATTGAAGATAATAACTTCACTAATACAGATGCGGAATTAGCACTAATTGGTTGTATTTTATGGGATAATAAAAATTATGAAAAAGTCTCAGACTTTATTAGTGAAAACCACTTTGTAGATGAAACAAACAAAATTATTTTTACAACTATAAAAAATTTACTCGATAAGAACATTTTAGTATCTCCAATAACTTTAAAAAATTATCTTCCGGAAATAGATGATGATTTAAATAAAGTTAATTATCTAAATCAACTCAAAGACAGCACACCCTCTACACAAAACACATACAATTATGGTAAAATAATTTACGATTTGTATGTTAAGAGAAATTTAGTAAGCGTAGCTCATAATATTATACAGGAAACTAATTCAGATAAAAATCAATCAGCAGAAAATCTTATAGAAAATGCAGAAAACGATTTATATAATCTTTCACAAAGTGGAAATTCAGATAGATCATTTGTAAATTTTGGTAATGCTTTACATGGTGCTGTAGAAATAATAAGTGAAGCATATAAAAGAGAGGGTAAAATTGCTGGTGTGCCAACCGGTTTTAAGGATTTAGATAATAAATTAGGTGGATTACATAAATCTGATTTAATAATAATAGCTGGTAGACCATCAATGGGAAAAACTGCTTTAGGAACAAATATAGCCTTCAATTGTGCAATTAAATATCAAGAAGAAAAAGATGAATTTGAAAATAAAAAAATTATAGATGGAGGTAAAGTTGCTTTTTTTTCACTAGAAATGTCTTCTGAACAACTTGCTACAAGAATTTTAGCTGAGCAAACTAAAATCTCAGGAGATAAAATGCGAAAAGCTGAATTAAATAAAAACGATTTTAATAAAATTGCAAAAACATCATCAGAATTAGAAAACTTAAATTTAATAATAGATGACAATCCAGTTTTAACGATACCAACACTAAGAGCTAGAGCAAGAAGACTTAAAAGACTGTATGATATTAATTTAATAATAATAGATTATTTGCAATTAATGTCATCTCCATCAAATAATAGAAATGACGGAAGAGTCCAAGAGATATCTGAAATAACCAGAGGCTTAAAGTCAATTGCTAAAGAATTAAATATACCTATTATTGCTTTATCTCAATTGTCTAGACAAGTAGAGCAAAGAGAAGATAAAAGACCTCAATTATCAGATTTAAGAGAAAGTGGTACTATAGAACAGGACTCAGATGTTGTAATGTTTATCTATAGAGAAAGTTATTATCTAGAGAGATTAGAACCAATCAGGAAATCTGAGGAAGATGATGTAAAATACAATGAAAGAGTTTCTCGGTGGCAACAATTAACAAATGACAATTATAATAAGGCTGAAATTATTATTGCAAAACAAAGACATGGTCCAATTGGATCAATAAAAATGCACTTTGATGCTAATTATACAAAATTCAGTGACTTAACAACGAAAGATTATGATAAT
>MDTG01352261.1_pt1 | contig 11934 bp, 9 predicted proteins | sample 811421 | NCBI WGS metagenome assembly MDTG01 (sample SAMN05326645, study PRJNA326480) | marine metagenome | isolation source: seawater | place: Pacific Ocean: South East | collected 2011 | reverse complement strand
ATATTCAAATTATTAAAATCATTAATATTAAATTTACTTAATGGATGTGGTTTTATAGTAAATAAAATTTTATCTTTTAGTACTTCATATGATTCATTTAATAAATTAAGCATGGATATAGTTGCCTCCGATTTATAGTCACCTAAAATTAACATTTTAATTTTTTCGTTACTATTTCTAGTATTTGGTGTTTTTCTAATTCCATCTAAAAATCCATATCTTAAAGCTTCACATTTCAGCATAAATTCATTTTTATAGCCTAAATTGATATATGCATTTATTGCAGACTTTCCATTTAGAGCAATATGATCTGGATGAGGCATTGGTTTATCTTTTGTGAAGTTAAAAGATCTTTTATCTGAAAAATATCTAAGATCCCAATATCTTACTGTTGAATGAGCAACTGCAATTATTTTGCCATGTTTATTCTTTTTCCAATAATGAATCAAGATTTTTTCCCAGGATTGATTCTCACAAAGATAAAATCCCTTCTTTTGATGAGGAAGATCTTTTAATGCTTTTTTAAATAGCTCAATATAAAACATGTTATTCAAAGCTATATAACCTCTCATTGAAACTTTCCAATCATTCTTTAAAACAGGCCACAAGGACAATTTTGTATTATCAAGAAAAAAAATGTTTTTAACATCCAATGTGAAAGATACCTTTATTAGCTTAATCCAATTTTTTAAAGCTTTCAGCACTACATAAATATCAATATATGAATGAATAAAGTGATGATATGAATCTTCTTCAAGAAGATTGATTCGATTAATTAATTTTTTTGCTCTGTGTGAGGTTTCTATTTTTGGTGAAGGTTCATATAAATGTAGCCAATTTTCTTTATATCCAAGGTTTTTTGATAAATCTAACAAGCCGCTCCAATAAATTGAATTCATTCTGCTTTTTATTTTTTTTATTGAAATCCCTACAAAATAAGAACAAAAAAATAAGCTATTATCTGATTTATGCCACTTAGTCTGTCTCTTATTTTCTTTAAAAGATATAAACTTAAATATGTGTCTCATAAAAAAGAATAATGCTTTTATAGGAGCTGGAAAAATACTGGATAGATTCTTGTAAAGGCCTAATTTTTTCGTTTTATTAGCTTTAAGAAACTCAAACTTTATTTCTAATTTGTGACATAAGTTTTCAATAACTTCTTTAATTAAAATATCTGAGCTTGATAAACTTACTAAGTCAACATTATTGGTTGTGATTATCTCCTCAATAGCCATTAACCTTATGAGATCAGATATAGGACTTTTATATAAACTTTTTTCAACAAATGAGGTTAGCCACCAATAACTTAAATCATCATCTAAAAGCAAATGTTCTTTCAAAGATTTGTCATTAATTTTTTTTTCACCAAGATTGTGTATGTATGACAAATATTTTGATCTTAATCTGTCTGAATTTTCTTCTACGTAGGAGAATAATGATAAACAATTTTTATTATTATTATGACCATTCCATTTGTAGACAATGTCATTATCATGTTCAGGCTTTATATCGCAATTATCATCCAAAAAATATATATTCTTATGATATTGTTGATTGGACATAAATATTTAAACTAAGCTATTCTTTTCTAGGCCTTCAATGGCGGCTAACCCCATTGAAACTACGCCCTCCTCAGTCATGCTTCCTAAATGGGAGGTAGCAAAAAAATTATCAAGCTCTAAAAGCGGTGAACTAAATGCAGGCTCTACTTCAAAAACATCTAGAGCTGCAAAAGCATCTTTATTTTGTTGCAAGAAATCTAAAAGATCTTTTTCATTTACTATTCCGCCCCTTGACGTATTTACTATCTTTAGGTTCTTTTTAGAGATTTCTAATATCTTTTTATCGACAATATTTTTTGTTGTCTCTAATAATGGAAGGTGGATGCTGATTAAATCCGCTTTTGAAAAAATATCCTCAAGAGAATTTTGTTCAATATCTTTATCATCGATTTCGTCAATATCGTATACAAGTATTTTGCAATCAAAAGGCCTTAGGAAGCTTTTTAGAAGTTTTCCTATATTTCCATAACCTATTATCCCTACAATTTTATTGCTCAATTCATTGCCTCGGTCTTGACTCCAAATACCATGCTTAATATTAATTAAGCTGTTATGAATTTTTCTTAGAGAGATTAACATTAAAAGAAGTGTTAATTCAGCTACAGGTCTTTTATTAACTCCTGGTGTTAAGCCCAATCTAATATTTCTCTGTTTCAATTCATTGATATCAATATTATTAAGACCAACGCCATATTTACTTATTACTTCAAGGTTCGGAAGGTTACTAAAAATGTATTTATCAAAAATTTCTAATCCAACAATTACCTTATTTGCACTTTTAAGAAAAGATATTAAATCATCCCCTTCAAGTGATTGACCTTGATCATTAAAAAATACATTTTCATATCTAGATTCTAATTCATTTCTTAAAAAAGTGTTTTTAGAAAACGATCTGCTAGTTACTGCTATTATTGAAGAACCTTTTTTTTTAATCATTTTTTAATCTTCTCTAATCTTGAAGAAATTGGATCTAGTTGAACTATTCTAAATAATCTACAAATCTCATGTACTAATATCTCATTAGATTTATTCCATGGATAGTCAGAAAATCTAATAGGAAGAGTTTTAGTTTCTTTTTCATAGGAATCCATTCCGCTCGGAATTTTTTCAACTCTATTGGCGGTAAAAAAGAAAGAATTATTTTTTAAAGCTCTTTGTATAAGATTAAAATATTCATTAATTTGTTCAGATGTCATTTCTTGAAATGAATGTGAGTTAATTGCTATGTCTATAGATGAATCTTCAATGAGATCGACCTGACTAGGAGTCAAAAAAATAAAATCATAATCATTAATATTTTTAACCTTATATATCTCATTTGGCATAATAATCTTAGCATCAGGAAATAAGTCATTAATATATAATATTGAGTGAGAAATTGTTTCAGGTAAATCTACATCAATAATTGTAGAGTTTTTTGTATGCCATTTTAGAACTGAAGATAAATTCCCATTTCCTCCTCCAATTTCAAGAATGACTGGAGATTCAATCATATTTAAATTTGTATAAAAATTTAAGATATTCATATAAAAATACGATATTAAAATATGATCGTTAAAAGGTTGGCTGCAATAATTAGAGTAATCTTGTTTACATTGAATTACTGAAGAAAAAGTATAATCCTGTTCGCTTATCTTTTTAAAGTTAATTCTGTATTTAGATAATTGAGGTTGGGTAATTTCATGAGATTGCATAACTTTATCAAATGCTCTTTCATAGCTCATCATTTTAATACCATTAATAGGAATACCTAGTTTTTTTCTAACTAAATCATAAAAAATAAATGGATTTTCAAAAAAAATTTTTATTACTTTTTTTACAAAAGAAATAGGATTATATTTATTTGGTACGTAGAAGCCTGACTTACCTTTAGTTTGAATCTCATGAGAATCTATATTAATTTCAACTTCTGAAGCATGGTGCTTCCAATAGTCACTTTTTGAATAATTAGGTATATCATACATAAAATCTGATGAAATAAATAATTCATACCTATCTATAAATTCTTTTGGTAAATTATATTTCATATTCTACTTTCAAGCTTGCTTAATTGCTTGATATATTTTTTAAAAACCATATCATTTTTCATTAATGTCTCTGCTTTTTTAATATCATCGGGGATATCAACACCTATCATCTTTTCATTGCAAAGAATCATCTTAATTTTCATTTCCATTTCTAAAGCACGATTCATGTCAACTGACTCAAGAACTTCTAGTGGTGTTTCATCTAAGGAATTAAATTTCATAAGTGATTTACTTTTAAAACCAATAATGCCGGTTTGCATGTAACTATTTTTTTTTGAAAATTTTAGCCATGGCGATGGTATCGGCTCTCTTGAAAAATACATTGCATTTTGCTTGTTATTAACAACAACCTTTACATTATTTTTATCATGCAAGTCATCTTCTGATTTTATCTTTGACATTATATTTACTATATCGATATGTTTTTCATTAAATGCATTTGACATATCTTTGATTGTATCAGGACATACCAGAGGCTCATCACCTTGTATCATTAAAATTGTATCAATTTCTTTACCAGTCTTTTTTTGAATTTTATTAACAGCTTCAGCGCATCTTGTTGTCGCTCTATTGTGACTTTTTTTTGTCATTATGGCATTGCCACCGATATTTAAAATGTAATCAAAAATTTCATTATCACATGTGGCTACATATGTATTTTCCTTTCTTAAAGCAATTCTTGTTCTCCAATAACAGTGTCCTATCATTGGAATACCTAAAATTTCTTTCATGGGCTTGTTAGGAAATCTTGTAGAGTCCATTCTTGCTGGAATTATGCCAATAGTTTTCATTTTTCTATATTTTTGACAAGTTTAATTCCTTCCCTTGCAGTAGTGTCCAACATTCTTATATCAACACTATATGCAATAAATTTATATGATTCTTTTAAAGCATCCTTTAGTTTATTGATATCTGGTTCTACAATATGAATACCAGCTGGCATGCCAATGTTTTTTGCAGCTTCACGAATTTGATTAATTACATCTAGAAATTCTTTATTATCAAAATCTCCAGGGATACCCATCGAACATGATAAATCATATGGACCTATTATGAATCCATCTATTTCTGGGATTTTGAAAATCTCACTTATATTTTTTAACGCATCAATATGTTCTATTTGAACTATTACGACTGGGCCTTCATCACCTTTTGATTGTGAGCTAAAATAGCTATTAAAATTAGCTCCATATCCTTGCGCCCTTGCAAGTCCAACCCCTCTTGTCCCATCTGGTGGATATCTTGAAGAGCTAACAGCTCGAATTGCATCATCAACATTATTCACCATTGGAACAATTATTCCATGAGCACCTGCATCCAATACTCTTTTAATCTGATTATCATCATTATTGGTTAGCCTTACTAAGGGGGTACCTCCAGCCAAATCAATAGTTCTAATTAAATCGCCTGCTTGATTAATAGAAATAGTGCTATGTTCAAGGTCTACTACTAACCAATCAAAGCCAGCATTTGCTAAAATTTCAGCGATACTATTATTTGCTAATGATATCCATGATCCTATAGTAAGTTCTTTATTTTTTAGTTTATTCTTTAGCATAGAGTTTTTTACCAAATTATTATGGAAGTTTTATTATATTTATGTAATTTATTATATTCTTAATCTCCTTTTTTAGTTCATAAATTTTAAATCCTGTTACTGATGGATTAAGGTAAATAAAAAAACAAACCAAGATTATGTACACTAATAAACATAATGGAAAAAATATAAAAATATTTGAACCTAGAACATATTGACCTAACAATTTACAAATCCAGCCAAGCATAATACAAGTTAAAAGCCCAGTAATTTGAAAAAGCCAGTCAAACTTCCAATTAAAAATTCTAGAAATTATATAAGAGCGGGTATTTACTTCAATAATTTGTACAAAGACCATTTTTGTTGCTAATCCAATTGCTGCTAATTGAAGTCCTGCTTTGGGCGAAAGCAATAAAAATGCAACAAGAGTACCTATAAGCGCAAATATGATGCTCAATATAACTTGAGTTTTAGTATTTTCTGTTGCGTATAACATTGCACTTGTTAACTGGCCATATGACTGGTGAACAGGATAAATTAACATTAGCATTAATGGTAATGTTCCCGCAATATAACTGTTGCCTAAAAATAATGTGATTATTTCTTTTGACCATGGTATAACAGCTCCGGCAAAAATTGATCCAATTATAAATAGCCCTCTTGTTGTTTTAAAATATAAGATTTTGACTTTGTTCATATCTCCAAGATATTTTGCCTCTGCAATTTCTTTCCAAAAAATTTTTAAAAGAGATGCTGTTATTACCATTGGTATAGATGCGAATTGGATCCCAATCCCATGAAAGGCTTGTTCAGTTGAACCTCCCCACTCCTGAAGCATCCAAACACTTGAAAAATTGTGTATAAATGTAAAGAAAACCATTGGTATGAAAGGCCAACAATATATCCAAAATTCTTTAAAAACAGATGAGACTGTATCAGAGATCTCTTGGGTTGCTTGTTCTGAATTTTCTCCATAATAAAGCCTTGAAGCATAAATACTGGCAACGCCCCATTCTAGAAATAATGCAACAAAAATGACTGGTAGCATTAACATTCCAAATTTCCATAGTATAAAAACTACAAAAAAATGTCCTATAGTAAATAATGCTGATATTTTTTGAATTTTTACTGATTCCCTATTTGCCTCAGCCATTTGAGAAATTATTCCCCAAACAGTTTGCTGCATAAAAGAAGCAACAAAAGCCAATATTATTAAAGTTCTTGACTCTCCTTGCCATATAGAATTAATAATTGAATCTGGCAATATTACATATATTACAAAAAATGAAAGGAAAAATTGTATTGATATCCAGCGCCAATAAAATTGAATAAACTTTTTACTTCTTTTTTTCTTAGATAAGAAAGTAAAAAAAGCTGACGTGCTTGCCATATCTATAAAAGCTTGAAATGCTACAAATGATGTAAGCAAGAAAACCATGGTTCCGTAGTCTTGAGGTCCTAGCCATCTTGCAATAAAAATAACTGAAAGAAACGAAGCAAAACCTCGTAAAATATTGAAAACTAGGCTAGCAAAAAATCTATTAGATATTTCATATTTTCTATCAACATTCATATTTTATTAATTTCTAAAGCTATCTATTTTTAAGTCTTATTTATCAGCAATACTTTTAATAGCCTCAATCCAGCTATCTTTCCAGTTACTATGAGTATATGCATATTTATTTTTAAAATTATTAACGACATCTTGTGTTTCACTAGAATGCCACCATGAATCAATGTCTTCCCAATTATCATTAATAAAGTTTGCTGCGGATTCATATCCATCATGTAAAATATTAACTTTTTTGAGTTCATTAAAATATGGTTCAGCCTGTTTATTGAGCTCCCAATAATCAAAATTCCAAAAAATTACTGTAGGTATATTTGCTGCAATACATTCTAAAATTGTTGTTGCATTGTAAGTACAAACAATCAATCTATTGTTATTTATAGCTTTATAAATATTTTCTTTTCCCTCTTTAAAAAATGATAGGTCATCATCATATCTTTTCCTTTGGTCATACCCTCTGTTCGTTAAAGCAAACTTAACGGATAGTTTTTTTTGCAACTCATCTTTTAATGTTTTTGAAAACATTAATTGATCATTAGCATATTCATAAACCTGAGATGCAATTGGAGCTGAATACAAAGTATAGCTATATCTTGGAAGTGCCATAAGTATCTGATAAATACCGCCATTTTTATTATAAGTAATATTGGTCCTAAGTTTAGGATGCGCTATTTTCTTAATTTTTTTATTGCCATTATCCCAACCCCAACTCAAATATAGGTCAGATATTTTAAGTTCATGAGACTCATAAAAACTAAACTTACCTGATCCATAGTGACCTCCGTGCTGTTCTATAACTAATTTTGATCCTGCTTCTACTTTTTCTGCAACCCATAATTTTGTAAAATCATTTACTATCAATACTGCTGCAATAATTGTGTCAGGAGATTTAGGCCAAAGAGTTTTATTAATTTTTTCTGATGCATTTTTATAATCTTCAATGAAAAGCTTAGGCATCATTTCAACAATATTTATTAGTATGAATTCTTCAAATTGTGACTTAGCCGAATAATTAATTTTTATGTTACCTCTAAGATTGTTAATAGTATTATTGGAGTGCTTAAAATCTATAGAATTATTTAAGATTGATGGAAATTGACTTAAATTTATATCAAGTGATATTTTTTGACTTAAGCTTAAATAGGTATCAATAAAAACTATTTTATTATTTAATGAAAAAATATTGACTACATTACAAATAATATTTTTTAATTTATTCTTAAGAAGTTGAAAAATCTTCTTATTATTTTGTCTTTTTATATTATGAACACTAAATGATTTACTTTCGTGAAACTTTATAAAATTATTGAACTTGATGATCTTTGAATAGATTATATGATTAAATTCATCTGATGATGATAGGTTGTCAATAAAATCTCTGGTATCAACTGCCGCTAATTCAAAATCATCATATTTTGCTATAGTTGTTTCAAATTCATCTTCTTTATATTTTAATGAAATGATACTTTTCCATCTATCAAGCATTATTTGGAGCCAAATACCAAGCCATGGACCAATTAGTATCCTCCAATACCTTCTACTTTTTTTTATATTATGTAATTCGTTTAATGATTGAGAAATTTTTGGGAGAAGATTTTCATATAAGCTATTTATTTCATTGAAATCATTATGCAGAATTCTTCTATCGTCCCAATGATAATCATTAATATCATTCTTAAGATTCTCGCATTCATAATCTATAGCCCAGCGACCTAAAAAAAAATCTGGATGATCATTAAATTTATCTACATAAAGACCTGTAGTTATTAGATTTTTTTTCACCAGGCAGTTCTGCCCCCATCAACAGGCAAAATAGCTCCATTAAGGTAGGATGATGCATCACTTAGCATCCAAACAATAACTCCTTGATACTCACTAGCATCAGCAAGCCTATTCATAGGTATCTTTTTTATAACTTTTTCTATAAATTCAGGGTCTTGGCCATTTTCTACGCCTCCAGGACATAATGCATTACAACGAACACCATAATCTGACCAATATGTTGATAAGTATCTTGTTAAGCCAATCATTGCAGTTTTTACAACCGAGTATGTAACAGGCTTCACAGGCTGTTCATGAAAATCCTTTTCGCCAACAGCATAAAGTCTTTGATCAGGAGCTATCAATCCAAGATCCGATGAAATATTTATAATTACGCCTCCATTTGGGTTTTTTGAAATTTTTGAACCAAAATGTTTTGAACACAAAAATGCACCTGTTAATCCGACTGATATATCTTTATTCCAATGATCTAATTCAAAATTTTCAAGCCTGGAAAAATCTTTGTTATTGGTTGAAGGTATTGGATTGTTAGCTGCATTATTTATTAAGCCATCAATTTTTGAGCAAATTTTAATTACTTCATTTGAAGCCATTTCAACTTCACTTTCTGATGTAATATCAACTCCCAGAGAGTGCACGTCTGTTGAATATTTATTTTTAAGTTTTTCAGAAAGTAAGTGTAATTCATCTTCCTTAATATCTAATAAAAAAGGTGTACCGCCAAAAGCGCAAACTGCTTCAGCATGTTTTTTTCCAAGAAGTCCGGCTGCGCCAGTAATGACAGTTACCTTATCTTTTAAGCTAAAAATATTTTCTATGGTCATAAAAGTTAATTTTTATAAGTCTTATATAACATTATACATTCTTAGATTTTTAATTTTTAATATTCATCTTTTTATAAAGAGCATAACAATCATTTAACAAATGCTCATCATAAATATCATCTATTTGTGTTGTAGATGACTTAAAATTGTATTTGGGTATAAAAAATTTTATTTGCAACAATCCACAAAATTTTTTCCAATCAAATTGATCAGAACATAATTCTTCATAAGAATAAAAAAATATATTTTTATTATTTGAATAGTTATTGTAAATGTAAGTATAGTTTTTCTTCCATTGCTCAAGCCAATGATTAATATCAAAAAAATTATTATACTTGTTGTCAGTTTCAAAATTTGGTGTATAAGATTGGCCAAATTCACTATGGTGCAACATATCCATGTATTGTTTAATAAATTTATCTTTTGATTGCAATTTGAAAAAATTTTTATGTTGATTTAATAGCGAGTAAGAGTGTTGAAGAGGATCTCTATAAGTTACTATACAGATTGAATTAGGTAGCATGTCTTGAATTTTTTTAAATCTAAAATAATTCCAGTTATTCTTACTAAGATATTTAGATTTTGAACACTTAATTAATATTAATTCAATATAATCTTTAAATTTTTTTTCAATATTATCTGAATCATTAAATGTTTTCCAAAACACCTCTTCAAAAGCTTCTGGTGAATCTATAGAGTTTTTTATTCCATCATTATGGGGCCTATCATGATATAAAATCTTCTTATTATTTATATTAATCATATGCCATATATTTGGAGAAAGAACAAAAGGCATATCTTTGTATGTAAGTGATGCATATTCAGATGAAGAATAAATATTTTTTAATAATATTGTTGTGCCTGATCTAGGAAGGCCAGATATAAAAATATGCCTGTCAGAATGATCTAATTTTTTTTTATGAGTAAGAAAAAGATTTTGTTCTATTGAGAAGAGAATTTTTTTAACAAAATTTGATGATAAAGCAATAAGATGAAGAATTTTTTCTAAAAAATTGTAATTATTCATTAAGTGCACCTTAATTATTTTATTAGTTTTTTGAGATAAATTCTCTTAATTTAAAATAAAAATAACAAAAAATAATACTTTCAATTATTCCGAATATTGAAAAAAAAAGTTTGTCAAAAGAATCTGTATTATTAGAAATTACTAAAAATAACAAAAGCAGTATTAAGAATTTAATAAATAATTTTAGTGATTCAAAGAATAAATGAAGAGATTTATATGGGATTATAATTTCTTTCCAATGGTCGCTTATTCTTTTGGATTTAACATAACTTAAAACTTTAAAAAAATTATTTGTTAAATCAGATACTCTTTTAATGATTGAAAAATATATGAAAAACTCAACAAATATAATGCACAAGAAAAACAGCATAAAATGATGCATAAATTTTATGTATCTCTTTTATTATTATTTTTTTTAAGAAGCCTCTTGATTGGATAATAAATTACTGCAAATATCAATAAAAAAATTGAGCCGAATATTCCAATTATTGTTGCAATAAAAGTTGCAGACATTCCAGGCCCCAAGTAAGCAAAAGAATATGGAGTAAAGAATGATAGAACAAGCGAAGATGTAAAGATTATTTTAAATTTATTTAATTGCATTCTTTTGAAGAGTTACGAAGTGAATTAATAATTTTAAGGCTATTTTCATCATCTAAAATTCTAGACCAAGTTAATCTATAAATTTTATCATTCTCAGATCTTGAAATATACTCCCATGCAAGATCACCAGCAGAATTAAAATATAATATCCGGCCTCTAGATGATTCTTCTACAAAAATATCACCATTTTTCTGAATAGATCCTCTTCCCTCGAATGCGGTTTTAATTTTATTCTCAATAAAGCCATCTATGTTAATAACTTCAAAGCTATTTGTTCTAAAATTGTATGTAACTATCCTATTTGATTTGTCTACAACGACTTGATCGAAGGTTGTATGCACAACGTTGTTATCAAAAACTGAAATCGTTTCGTTGTCTATGATATTGATATCATGTTGCATTGAAAATGGGCCTTCAATTAGTTTAATTATTTTGTCAGTTGAAGGTCTATATAAAATAATTGAAGAGGTGTTTCGCAAGCTTAAAAATACATCTCCCTTTTTCCAATATTCGCTATCAGTAATAACAGGCTGAATATCATTTAAATGAATAGGGTCACCCTGAGCTGATAACATAGAGGAACCAAATACCTTTGATTTATATCCATTGTTAATTAGTATTTTTCCAACGGACTTATTGAGTATTAATTCTCCATCTTTTGAAAATTTTGCAATACCATCATCATAGAAATTTGTCATTTCATTTCCAATATATGGAGAATCTAATTGAAATGGATAAATATGACTTGGTGACCATATATTATATTCATGATCATACTCATTTGAGTGATGAAATCTGTCTTCTGAATTTAGCCAAACAAGATTAGAGCATTTATCAATTTTAATCAAAGGAGAGTTATGATGAAAAATCAGTCCTTGATCAAAAGTTAAAAGGGGATTAAAAATTCTAAATCTAGCAGGATTATTTGTTGAGCTGAAATTCTTAAACTCAATGCTATCATTCGTTGCGTTCATGTTTTCTATTATCTGTTTAAATTTT
>MDTG01257342.1_pt1 | contig 11934 bp, 10 predicted proteins | sample 811421 | NCBI WGS metagenome assembly MDTG01 (sample SAMN05326645, study PRJNA326480) | marine metagenome | isolation source: seawater | place: Pacific Ocean: South East | collected 2011 | reverse complement strand
GAAGCACTAGATCCTAAATCTAGCGTGTCTACCAATTTCACCACACCCGCTTGTGATGGCTTGCAAATATAAACACATTTACCGATTTTTAGTCTGTAAATTATACGATATCTTCGTATCCAATTGAACGCTATGTCATCACACACACCCTACATCGAAAAAAACAAAAATCGATTCCTCGAAGAACTGTTTTCCCTGATTCGTATTCCCTCTATTAGTGCCGATTCGGCCTATGCATCGCATATGCAAACCGCTGCTGAAGCAGTGGCAGATGCACTCAAAAACGCAGGGTGCACCCATACCGAACTCTGCCCCACCGCTGGCTTTCCCATTGTCTATGGCGAAAAAATAATAGATTCTGCCCTGCCTACTGTACTCGTTTATGGGCATTATGACGTACAACCCCCCGACCCACTAGACCTATGGGACACCCCACCCTTTGAGCCAGAAATCCGCAAAACCGACCTCCACCCCGAAGGAGCCATTTTTGCGCGTGGTGCCTGCGATGACAAAGGACAGATGTTTATGCACATCAAGGCCCTCGAGGTGATGGAACAAAACGGTGGTGCGCCTTGCAATGTCAAGTTTATGATCGAGGGTGAAGAAGAAGTGGGCAGTGATAACCTGGAAACCTTTGTTCGCGTAAACACCAAAAAACTTGCCAATGATGTCATTTTGATTTCCGATACAGGTATGCTTGCCAACGACATTCCTTCAATCACCACCGGTCTCCGAGGCATGAGCTATGTAGAAGTCGAAGTCACAGGTCCCAATCGCGACTTGCACTCAGGCCTCTATGGCGGAGCTGTTGCCAATCCCATCAATATCCTGACAAAAATGATTGCTTCTCTACACAATGAGAACAACCGAATCACAATTCCTGGTTTCTACGATAAAGTGGAAGAGCTTAGCGCTGCCGAGCGTGAACAATTTAAAAACATTCCATTTTCATTAGAAAACTATCAAGATGCCCTCGATATCGAGTCCGTTTATGGAGAAAAAGATTTTTCGACTCTCGAGCGCAAATCGATTCGCCCTACGCTAGATGTCAATGGGATTTGGGGTGGCTATACGGGTGAAGGCGCAAAAACGGTGATTGCCTCAAAGGCCTATGCCAAAATCTCTATGCGATTGGTGCCAAATCAGAAGTCAGAAGAAATCACCAAACTGTTTATGGATCATTTTGTGTCTATCGCGCCCAAAGGGGTAAGGGTTAAAGTCACACCGCATCACGGCGGTGAGGCCTATGTAATGCACCCCGACGGACTTGAGTTTCAAGCAGCTTCAAAGGCATACATTGAAACCTTTGGGAAAGCACCCATTCCAGTTCGTGATGGCGGGAGTATCCCTATTGTTGCCCTATTTGAAGAAACCCTGCAAAGCAAAACTGTACTGATGGGATTTGGACTCGATAGCGATGCGATTCACTCTCCCAACGAGCATTTTGGGGTGTTTAACTTTCTGAAGGGGATTGAGACCATTCCGCACTTTTACAAGCACTTTACGAAGATGCAGCAAGAAAGTCGATAAGAAACAAGTCAGCAGAAATGCCGTCGGCTAGAAATGCACCTTTTGGTGTGGTTTTTAGGGCATTGTTTTCGATGTGAAGAAGACCTTCATCCACAAAACGTTTGGCTTGGTCTTCCAAATGCTGGCGATAACGCAATCCCAAGTCATTTTCCATTGCTTGTAGCGACACTCCCCATGATGCTCGAAGTCCAATCATAATGGATTCGTTGAAGCGATCAACAACACTTAGCTTTTCAATCGTTTGTGGCAATTCCCCCTTTGCGATCTGCTGCATATAGCTCGCATTGTTACTCACATTCCAATACCGCTGATTCCCATCAAACCCATGGGCAGAGGGGCCAATTCCCAAATAGGTCTTGCCTTGCCAATAGCCCGTGTTGTTTTGGGAGTGATAACCCGGTTTGCCAAAACTCGATAATTCGTAATGATCATAACCCGCCTGTGTCAGGGTATCAACCAAATGGTGAAACTGCGCCTCCACCACGTTTTCGTCGAGAAGAGAAACCACGCCCTTATCCACAAAACGCTCAAGCGCTGTTTTGGGTTCTAGCGTGAGGGCGTAAGACGAGATATGTGGTACCTCGAGTTGAAGGGCATGGTCAAGATTTAGTTTCCAATCATCTAGGGTAGTGTTTGGATTTCCAAAAAGAAGATCAATCGAAACATTGTCAAATTCTTTTTTCGCATGCTCAATAGACGACAGGGCCTGAGTTCCGTTGTGCGCGCGGTTCATAAGCGTAAGCTCATCATCCAAAAACGATTGCACACCAATCGAAAGACGATTGAAACCTAAATTCTTCAGGCCATGAATATAATCAGGACTTAAGTCATCTGGGTTGGCTTCAAGTGTAATTTCAGGGTCTACCACAACCGAAAAGGAGCTTTTGACTTCGTCGAGCAAAAGGCGGAGTTGAGCAGGACTCAATACAGAGGGTGTTCCTCCGCCAAAGTATATGGTCTCTACAGGAAGTTTGGCATCATGTTTTCGCAGACGGAGTTCTTGTTGGATTACCTTGACCATATCATCTGCATAGCGCATCGAAGTCGAAAAATGGAAGTTGCAGTAGTGACACGCCTTTTTACAAAAAGGGATATGAAAATATATACCCGACATGCTATTTTTTTATACGGTGTGCTTCTTGTTTGACAAAAGCACCCCAACCCGAGTAGTTTTTCCCCGATTGCTGTCCAGGATTAAAAAAATGACATACGGCAGCAGCTAGGCCATCGGTGGCGTCGAGGTTTTTTGGTAATGTTTTCAGTTCAACCAATTGTTGTAACATTAAGGCAACCTGTTCTTTAGAGGCATTTCCATTACCAGTGATTGCCATTTTGATTTTTCTAGGAGAATACTCGGTAATTGCCAATTCTCTGGAAAGACCAGCAGCCATGGCGACCCCTTGCGCACGCCCAAGTTTGAGCATGGATTGCACATTTTTTCCAAAAAAAGGAGCTTCCAAAGCCATTTCATCAGGGTGAAACTCATCGATAATGGCAATGGTCTTTTCAAAGATCTTTTGAAGGCGTAAATAGTGGTTCTCTTTGGAGTTCATAACCAACTCATCCATATGTAAAAGTGTCATCTGTTTTCCATTTACTGCAATCAGGCCATAACCCATGACTGTTGTTCCTGGATCAACACCCAAAATAATACGCTTTGAAGAAGGAGTCTTTTCTTTCATTGTTAGGGCAAATCAATTTTGCAGTTGGATAGGAATTCGGAACTGTACTTGGGCAGTCACGCCTAGGTTGGTTTTGGTCGCTGGAATTACCATGGGGAGTTTATCAATCGCTTTTTGCATAGCTTCTTGAGTTGCGTTGTCAGTAGCTGGCTTTACACCTTTAAATACCACCTTACCACTTTGATCAACTGTCAAATAGATAATAACTTCCTTGGGAGCAATGGGGTTTAGCGGAAAGGGGTTGTCAGTAAAATACACCCCAACGGCTCTTGAAATCGAAGCTTGAAAACAATCCCATTGAGAAGCTATAGACTCCCTGTCTTCACAACCCGGATAAACTGGAGGTTGATCGGTAGACTGCCAAGACGTGTTGGGCTTGCGAACTTGATCTGCATCGGTTTGGTTACAGGAAATCGCCAGCATGATTGCTACAATAAAAAATACCCTTAACATTGGTATTGAAAAGTACAAAAAAAATTGTGGAATCATTTGTGTAATGTAATGTCTTCTCTAATTTAGCATACCTAAATATTATTGATGGATATCTTTCTTTTGATTTCTGGTGGCTTACTTTTATTGTTCGGGGTGGCAGGCAGCTTTTTACCTATAATTCCAGGGCCTATTTGCAGTTGGTTGGGCTTGTTGGTTCTTCACCTGACGGAAAGTATTCCGCAAAACAATTCCTTTTTGACAATCACATTTACCATTGCGCTACTGATTTTTCTGTTGGATGCCTTACTTCCTATTTGGGGAACAAAAAAATTGGGAGGTACACGTATGGGTACAATTGGGACGGGTATTGGTTTACTTATTGGTTTTTTCTTTGGACCAATCGGTCTAGTATTAGGTCCCTTTATGGGGGCTTTGACTGGAGAATTGACACAAAGTTCGAACCTAAGAAAAGCCGTCCGAGCAGCTTTTGGATCTTTAGTTGGGTTTTTAGCTGGTACAATGATAAAGTTTACCCTTGCTGTGGTTTACTTGATTTTGTTTGTGAATATTTTTTGGAAACATAAAGAACTATTTTTCTAAAGAAAGCCCCGGCAATCAATAGTTCTTATAATATCACAATACCATGATTAATAGAATAGGTAAACAGGTGTAGTATGTGCATTAGAAATAATCGAAACGATTGTCCACAACGTCGTACTGATCACGAATAACCTCATCGATCAGAGGGCGCAAGCGATTGATCACTTCTTCGTTTAACAAACTCGAATAGCCCTCATAAGAACGCAATGGTGCCGCTTCTTCAAATAGGTCTACTTCTAATAGAAAAACTCCTTGCTTTCCTTTTATAAAACCTGAAGTTTCATTCATTTGTAATGAAAACCCTGACCCAACTACAAAGGGCTCTGTACCTGCCCCAGCAATTGACCCTGCAGCGGCATTAATCGCAGATGAAGTTGAAATGGTTTGACCATAATCCTCTGAAAGATTTGAAAGTGTTGCATTGTTGCCGTATTTGGAGACGATAAGCTCATATTTTTTCTCTTGTAATAATGTTGGACGAACTCGATTCTTGGCATCTTCTACGGTCGAAAAACCAGCGGCTTTTACCTCGGTCAACTCTACAACCACATAGCCACCTCCCATAAGATCAAATCGTTTGATATCATTTAATCCTGTTTCCTCTTCAAATGCCCACTTTATAATGGCACGTTGAACACCCAAACCTGGAATACTCTCTTGCATAAGCGATAAATTAGCAGCACTTCTTGAGTCATTCCCAGATGATTCTGCTGCTGAAGTAAATCCGTTTTTCTTGCTATCGATCTCAAATTCGGTTGCCATACGAAAAACTTCATTGCTCGTGGCTTCAGACGGTACAATCTTTTTAACTACAGACGCAATCAAAACGACATCTTCCTTTTCTTGAATCTCAACTATATGATAGCCAAAGTCTGTCTCGACAACACCTACAGATCCAATTGGCTTTGTAAATGCATAATTGTTAAATGCCTCTGCCATATCACCTCGTCTAAAAAATCCAAGATCGCCACCACGATTTTTTGATGGGCCGTCAGAATAGGTCATTGCCAGCTCCGCAAAGTCGGCTCCCTTCTCACGTGCCAAACGCAACACGCGATAGGCCTCACGGCGTGCTTCTGATTTTGTCCGCGTAACTTCACTAGATGCACTTTGTGATCCTGAGTAAGCAAACAAAATATGGCGTGCCTTTACCGAGCCGCCACGGTCAACATCCATCATACGAGATAACTTAAATTGAGACCCGTCTTTGTAGGGGCCAAACACTTCCCCTTCTTTGAGTTCAAAAAGCGTATTTGCATACGTCCCCAATTGAGCTTTGGTTTGATAAGTTTCTGTGTAGGGTAGATCTGAATATTCAGCGATAAATTCCTGGACGTTATCGGTTTGAGAGAAAGATGCTAAAGTCTCTTCGGATTCATTTACTTCATTAAAAATAACTTGTGGCTCCAATAGTTTTTTGAGTTCATTTTCGATGGTTAAATTATCCTCAACTGAAGCCATTTCATCAAACACAACATATCGAATGGAACGACTCTCCTCAACCTCAAAGTCGGCACTATTAACATTAATGTATTTTTTTATTTCCCTATCGCTGACGTTAACCAAACTATCTGGAATTGAACTGTAAGGGACTTTTACGTAAGAAATACTAATCTTATCATTCTCAAGCGCGTGGATCGCCTTCCCATCAAATGCTGTGTGATAAATCCCAGAACGTATCATAGTTGCATAGAGCTGCTTACTTATGCTGCTCTTTATCGACTCCTCTTGTAGTTGCCATTGTCGGTACAACTCTGGATTGTTTATTTTACTGTCATTGATAAAATCGGTAAATGCAACGATATCAAATTCACCTAAAGCGTTTTGAAAACGACTGTCTTGTCTGAAACTTGGAGAATTGGATATAAAATTTTCTACATGGCCACGACCAATAGCAAGTCCTAGTTCTTCTTCCATTTGTTTGAATGAATACTCAGCTACAATTTGGTCCCATACCGTATTTACAGCCTGAATGTTACTCATTCCTGTGTTTCTTTCTAGCGCATCGACACGTCGACTATATTGTTCTATATTAACTTTTTCATCACCAACAATGGCAACTGGTTCTTGGCTCATTGTACCTGCTCCATCAAATACACCAGATATAACAAAAGCAAAAAGTGCCATACCAATGACTAAAATTAAAACAATGGATTTTTCTCGTATTTTACCTAATATGGCCATAAATCGTGTTTTTTGATAGTAGGCGAAAATACAATTTCTTTGGCTGAAAAAAAAGATGTAAAATGAGGTGTTATTAGGTAATAATTTTTATAGTCTCGATTTTACTAGCTGTGACCTTTTGAATTTCAAAATCGTAATCCCCAATTTTTACAATTTCCCCCTTGAGAGGGATATTTTCTGTATGATGGACAATATATCCGCCTAGAGTTTCGTACTGATCATTTTCAATCAAATTGAGCTTATATTTATCGTTAAGATAGTCCACTTCAAGTCGAGCAGAAAACAAATAATCACCCGTTTCCAACTTAAGCTCAGTCAAATCTACTTGGTCGTATTCATCTTCGATTTCCCCAAACAACTCTTCTACAATATCTTCTAGAGTTATTATTCCAGCAGTACCACCATATTCGTCGAGCACAATCGCTATACTTTTTCTTTTTTTAATAAGCGAATTCAAAATATCTTTAATCAACATTGCTTCAGGGACAAACTCAACAGGATGGGTGATTGATCGGACATTCTTTGGTTTTTTAAACAAGTCAAAAGCATGAACATAACCAACTACATTGTCAAGGCTTTCTTTATAAACAAGAATTTTTGAAAATCCAGTGCTGGAAAACAAAGTAATCAATTCTTTAATTGACACGTACCTATCAACAGCAGTAACTTCAGCTCGAGGGACCATAATCTCTCTTGCCTTTCGATCATTGAATGTCAATGCATTATGAAAGATTTGCACCTCACTGTCCAAATCCTCATCATCAGTTGACTCAACTTGTTCAGTTACATATTCCTCTAGTTCAACCCTAGAAAAGGCAGTTGGGATATGGTCTTCACTTGTATTAAACACACGCTTGAGAATCACATTGGAAAACCATAAAAATGCATTAGTAAGAGGGCTTAAAATGTGATAAAACAAAACTGTTGGAATGGCAAAAAATTGCAACAAAATATTTGCATAAATCTGAAATACTACTTTTGGTAAAAACTCGGCAGTAATCATAATTACGACTGCTGAAATCAAAGTTTGCACAAAAACAATATAAAGGGGTAAGTCTTCAATCCCAACCGATTCTGGATAGATTTTTTCGATTAGAAAATCTCCCATAAACAAGCCGTAAATGACCAAGGCGATATTATTTCCAACCAGAGTAGTTGCAATAAATTTTGAAGGGTTTTCGGTTATTTTAGCCAACGCAGTAGAAACTAGACCAGGTTGTTTGATTTGTAACGCTAAACGAACGCGATTTGAAGATACAAATGCGATTTCCATTCCAGAAAAAAAAGCGGAAAGCATTAAGCAACCAAAAATGACAAGTAATTCAGGTGTCATTATTGTTTATGATTTCTGCTTTCAAATTTTTTTCTATAAGTTCGACGAAAGAAAAACATCCCAAAAGCAGCGACTCCCAATATGCAAGAAATGTAAAATCTCTGATTCATATCTTGAATGTTCGCTAAGGTCTCAATGGTGAATATAAAACCAAAAAAGAGGTACATTTTTTCAGAAAATTTGTGAAATTTATTCATCTAGTCTATGCCTTCATCTTTGACTTGAATATTTCCGCTAATCATTCCAGTCATCAATTTTCGAAAGGATCGATTAGCATCAAGTCTAACTGCCTCAATATCATACGATGCATTGGTAAAAGTAAAATTTTTTTCTGTAAATAACCACTCCAGACCAGCATCCCAATACAACTGATTGGTGTTTAACCTTGTTCCTGTATTATCAGAAATCTCCACATTTCCTCTCAAGTCAATAATTTCTGTTTTTGGATAATAAATTCCGTAGTCAGAACTGATATATGTTACTTCTCCACGGTAACCATGTAAGGTTGCATCTAAGCCCTGCGGGAATTCGGAGTAAGGAAAATTTTGATTTGTATAATCAATATTGATAGGTGCAATGAGCTCGGCTTCTATTTGGGCAGAGTCCGAATAGATTAAATGAAGCTCTTCAGTAATCCCGACAGGTATTTCATCAAATTTATTCATTTGTTGTACTGCAGAAAACTGATCAGTACAATTAGCAAGCGTAATTACACACAATAAGGCAAGACACACCTTGCTAACCATCTTTTTACAAGTTAGGGACAGTTACAGAAGATCGAATCCAACAATCAAATGAAATCACTTTACCTTCTTTACCCTGGGTGAAGATGTCTGTCTTTGAAGGAGCACGTGCAGCATAGCTCGCTTCAAGTTTTTGTGAGGTTTTCTTAAGCGATGGATCTACTATAGCTGCTCTGCGTGCAGTTTGTGCGGCCAACCAGTACACAGCTTGTTTATCAAACTGATTATTTCCACAATTATTTGCACTCTCTGCATAAAGTCCAGCTATCAGCATATAAGCTTTACCCATAGACGGCTTGTTTAGTAAAGCCTGATTTGCATATTTTCGAGCTTGACTTTTCAATCCCCTCTTTTTAAGCTTTGCTGCTATTTTATACAAGATTTCAGCCTTTCTATAAGCGTCTGACTCAAGGGTGAGTGATTCCTCATAAAAAGCAATGGCCTCAGTTGTGTTTCCAGCTTTATCTTTTAATATGCCTAAATAGTAAGCGGAATCCGCAGAGGGACTTAAACTGTGTAGGGCCTCCACAAGCTCAACAAATAATGGGTCGTCAGAGCAATCTTTAGAATCCATTCGGCTTGCGGCACGCTTCAACCATTTTTCATCAGATTTATTCTTAGCAAAATTTGAACGGTATAGCGGAATCAAGTTTATACATGATGCTTCTTGAGAAATAATCGCATCCAAATTGTTGGAATAGGTCGAATTCGCACGAGAATTGATTTCAGCAACACGTTTACTTCGCTTATCTCTCGACGATAAGGCTTCTCCTGACTCCTCCTTCTTTAAAATACGATCAAAGGTTTTAGAGAGTTTTTGATTTTCTACAGTAAACTTTTCTGAGACGTCCTCATATTTTGAAAACAGGGCATCCATAGTCACATTATCATCCCCATTTTTGTACATAGTATACAGGGTTTTAAAATAATTATATAGTGCTTTTGGATTGGCAAAACTTTCCATATCGGAGTTAAAGGCCTCATCAAAAGTAGCATAGATTTCAGAAAGTGGTGCGGTTTGATATTCTAACATTGACTGTGCCTTTGCAGACATGATTTTTCCGCGCTGTAATTTTCCTCGACGGTCTGTAGGGAAATAAAGCAGCCAATCATCATATAGAGAACCTAGCATTGATATGTATTCTGCGTTGTCCTCCTCGTTTTTAATTTTGTGGCCTAGAATACGCTCCCCGTAAATATATGTAGCTTCGTTTACTTCTGGGCAATGTGTTTTTACTTCAAGCCATGGAGTATAGGCAGAATCATAGTTTTTCACTTTTGCAAATTCTGCAAAAATACTGAGGTTTGCTGGGCAGTCTGCAGCAGATTGAGCAGAAAGTAATGCCAATGAAAATAAAAGTAGAATTAAAAAGGTTATGTTTTTCATTTTAATTGTATTTACGCTTTATAAACCAACGATCATTGAGTGAAAACCCAATACGGATATTGACATAATTTTCTTCGATTAGGGACTCGTCTCTAGCTCCCAATTTTCCAAGTTCAAAGCCCATATTCACATTCGAAAAACCAGATACTGGTAAACCAACACCAAAAGTAATGCCAATATTTTCAATAGTTTTATCATTCATAATCATTCCTGTTTTGGAAGAAATAAAGCCAATACGATATACTATACGCTTCAAATAGCTGGAAAACGAGTCATATTCTGGTATGTAAAATCCCCCTATTGATAACTGGGAAGTTGGTTCGTATCTTACACTCCCAACAGAGTAAAACGCATTATCAATTGAATCGTCTGTTTCTGTCCAATGTCCACCAATATACCATTTTTTGGGCTCACCAATTCCAATACCAATAGTTTGTTTGGCTGGTAGCTTACTTCTTGTTTCGTCGAGTCCCTCAATTGACAAATTTACCTCTTGGTTATCGCGTTGTTCTCCAAGTGAGGTGAATGTGGATATGTAGCGGGTATTTAAAGATTCTAGAAATGCTGCTGGTTTATACACATAATGAATTTGCATTTGAAGCTGACCAGAAAAGTAAATTTTATAATATGATGAAAGATTCCACTCTAAACCTCTCAGCTCTGATTCGTTGTTTAGTTGTGATAGCAGGTCAATCCCATCCTCTTTTAGAGTGTGTGCTCTAAATATATTTCCAAAATTATAATTAACCGAAGCCCCAATCCCCAAATTTTTTATCGGGGATAAACCCAAAGAAAAGAAAACTTGGTTGATTCCGCCATTACCTTCATAATTTGAACTGGTATTTACGCCATCAATTTCTTCGGAAACACTGAGTCGGTAGCCAACTGCTGTTTTTGGCAAAAGCCCAAAACCAAAACCGAAATACTTAGTCGGAATTGCTACTGTCATGTAATCGACACCTGCTGTTTCGTTTTTTAAAGAATTAGCATCTGAAATAAAATTTCGCCTAGAATAATTTGCACCAATATTGTAGTTGACAAGCTTAAGTTCAGCCAATGATGCAGGAGATAAAACGTTATAATGTATACTATCAACATGTGACACAAGTCCCCCCATGGACCTTTGGCTAGCAGTCCCTGAAAATAATGACTCTCCGTATCCGTAAAAAGAATAGGGAGAAAGGGTTCCTTTTTGAGCGAACAAATTGGAATTAAAAATTAGAAAAGTGAATAAAAAAAGGCGAGTCATTTATGACTTATTCGTTTCAAGCAAGAGATTTAATCCAATCGCTAGAAAATTTTCGTCCGCTAAGATGCCATTTTTTAGCCGTTTTGACAAGAAACCAGCGTCTCCTCCTGTTAAAATTATCTTAAATGTTGGTATTGATGTTTCAAATCGACTAATATATGCCTTTATCTCAGCAACAACACTTGAAATTACCCCGTGATGCATGGCCTCTTCAGTATTGGTAGGTGGAAAAGATGAAGGTGCCTGTATCTCCAAATTGGGGAGTTGATGGGTAAAACTATACATAGCTTTATATCTCATAATCAAACCTGGGCTGATAATACCGCCGACATGGTGTGCTTTTGCAGTCATCAAATCATAAGTAATGCAAGTACCTGCATCGATAATCAAAACATCTTCGCGAGGAAACAAGTAAGCTGCAGCTGCTAGACCCACCATTCTATCAATCCCCAAATTTTCAAATGGATCATAATCTGAAGTAAAAGGAAGTTGAAGCTGATGATTTACTTCCACACATTGCGTATTGCTATAAAGGGTTTCCAAATCCGATTGAGTATTCCCAACCTGCGAAAAAATGGAATGTGTGATTTTATGTGTATTGAGAATCGATTGCCATGGAATGGCTTCCGTACTGGAAAACTTCTGGGTTAACTGTAGTTCCAAGCCGTCAAAAAAGCCGAGCTTGGTCTGTGTATTTCCGATATCAATTGTGAGATTCAAAACAATAATCTGAAAGTGTAAAAATACTGGAATTTTTATTAGACCCTTGTCAGTTCTATAAAGGGTTTTATATT
>MDTG01086066.1_pt1 | contig 11934 bp, 12 predicted proteins | sample 811421 | NCBI WGS metagenome assembly MDTG01 (sample SAMN05326645, study PRJNA326480) | marine metagenome | isolation source: seawater | place: Pacific Ocean: South East | collected 2011 | reverse complement strand
TATGAAGTCTGAATTACCTTTATGGAGAAATAGATATTATTTTAATAATTAGATTTATACTTTGCTGACATTTCTCATGGAATTTAGGCAAAAAAAAATAATTTGCGATTTCTGTTAGACTAAATACAAGGCAAATAAAATCGGAATTAGATGTAGAGCTTATTTTCTATCTGCAGGCTTTGAAATAAATAGAATCAGAGAGAAGATGAATAATTTTTTTTAAATCTAACTTCGATATTTTTAGTATACGATATACTTTGATCCATTGTAAACGTCAGAAAATATTATGAGCAGAATGACCAACAATACTCCTAAACAAAATAATAGTATATCGATTAAACTTTTTTTTGTGGTAATTTTCTTAGTTGGAGCTTATCAAATAATAAATCTGCTACGTGGCGATCCAGAATGGAAAACTTATAATCCTGAAAATAAATTATTTACGTTAGATGTTTCTGGTGATCCAAGTCGGAGGATTGTTGAAGAAGCTTTTGAATTTCGTACTGTGTCTTTTGATTTTATTATGTTTTCCCGAGGCAATTTCCAATATGCTATTTCGTATGCAGAGATTCCTGAGACAATAGCCGGCATTTATAGCACAGAGCTTGCTATAAATGCGTCTGAAAAGCTGATGCAATCTGAATCAATTAAGGTCTTTAAAGACAGTGTGTCTAATGTTTCTGGTCAGCGCGTTATAATCGAAGCGCCGGATGGAAGTGAGCTCGTACAATTGATAGCTTGGTACCGAGGGTATTTGTTTCGTCTGATGGTAGTTGGTGAAGGAGTGACAGAAACACAGTCATCGGGAGATGTGGAGCATTTTTTTCGATCGTTTAATTTTTCGAATGTTACTCCAAATGCAGACACACTTCTATTTCAATAATTTTATACAGCACTTTTTGAATTTTAATCCGCTACCGCAGGGGCATGGATCATTACGTCCTGTTTTTTTAAAATTGTGACGAATAGTCGCGGAGCCACGGTCATTTGAAGTTGAGTCCAGTGATGTTGCTTTAATCCATATGCTCCAGTCGGATGCCCCAGGAATATTTCCACTACTATCTAAATATGAGAAATAACATTCGACTATTTCTGATATGTTTTCGTATGTACTTTCTGGTAATATGATTCTCGAGCGACAGCTTTGTGTTCTTTCTATGAGCGTTTCTTTAAACTGGTCCAATGAGTCAGTGTCGAGACCACCGAGCAAATACTCAAGTATTGATTCTGCATGGGATTTTACATGAATAGGAGCAAGCTCAAAATAAGGAGATTGGATGTAGTCGTGTATATAGTGAGCTGGATAACAGCGCATAGTCATATCATCAGTTGCATAAATAAGAAAATCCCCCAGTCAGACATCTAAATTTGACTAGGGGATTTTGTCGTGTTTGATCTTTATTAATACTATTTAGCCATATCCTTTAGCTTTTTCAAGGCTAAAGCTTTGACTTGAACGCTGGCAGGCTTCGCTGCTACATCCATGGTCGTACCTGGCTGAAATGGATTCGGCACATTCTTCTGTGCCGGACGCGCAGGTTTCTTAACGGTCTTTATTTTAAGAAGTCCTGGTAACGTAAATTGGCCAACTGCACCTTTTTTGACATGGCGATGAATTTGAGCAGACAAACTATCCAAAACGGCCGAAATATCCTTCTTTGCCAAACCGGTATCCTCGGCCACTTCGGCGAGTAGTTGCGTTTTGGTCATTGCATCACGAACAGCAGTAGTCTTTGACATTGTGTACCTCCCCAGGTATACATGGTTTATACGAGAAAATCTATCGGGATATTTAGACTAGTGCAAGTGCTTATAGCTATTTTTATAGGGTTTTTCCATGTTTTTTTGGGAAAAAGCACAAAAAATGCTTATTTTTTGTGCTTTTTATTGCTTTTGTGCGCAGAATAAGGGATTTTAGTGATTCTATTTCTGTTATTAAACGAGTCAAAAAGCGAACATTTTTCAACAGTTACCAAATTTCTTACGTAAGGAGATTTAAATTATGAGTGCGGAATCACAAGCTAAAGCATTGGGAATAAAGTTCACTGATGATGTAGAAAAGGGTTATCTGAAAATGGTAGCCCGAGTTGGAGATACTCTTATTACCTCAGGACATGTCTCGGATATCAAGGGCAAATTAGGACAAGATCTCACCGTTGATCAGGGATATGCTGCGGCTCGAGAATGTGGTGTTTCTATACTTCAGTCGGTTCATCAAGAAGTTGGCAGCCTTGACGGTTTGAAAGTCGTAAAATTACTGGGCATGGTTAATTCGTCACTTGATTTTACAGACCAGCATTTGGTGATTAATGGTATATCAGACTTATTTCACGAAGTTTTTGGCAAGGATGGGGATGGTTTTCATGCTCGTAGCGCCGTTGGTTTCGCACAGTTACCGACGGGAGTTGCGGTAGAAGTAGAAGCTATTTTTGAAATTGCTTAAAAAGCGAAAATAGATCGTGAGATGGTGGGCGATACTGGATTTGAACCAGTGACCTCTGCCATGTCAAGGCAGCGCTCTAACCAACTGAGCTAATCGCCCTACGATTTCAAAAACTAAAAACTGGTCTTAAAGAAATTACTTTAAATGACTTTTCGTGTGAACGCAGTGCGTAATGTAGTATTTGAGTATAATGTAGTCAAGACTCTAACCAATCAATGAAAAGTTAGTGGAGAGCCTTTATGAAAATTTATCGCACTGGACTTGTGGGTTGTGGACGAATGGGTGCAACCATTGACGATGAGGTGAGAAATCGACTTGATGCGAAACGCTTTTTGCCATATTCACATGCAGCTGCGATTGTTGCTAGCGAGAGGACCAGATTAGTTGCCGTATGTGACCCAATTAGAGAAAAAGCTGAGTTAGTTCGATCTAGATATGGTGTTGAGAAAGCGTATTCAAGTTTTGAAGAGATGGTAGACAATGAAGATTTGGATATTGTTGCTATAGCTACGCGACCTGGTCCACATGCAAAACTTTTTTGTTATGCAGCACAGAATGGAGTACGTGGTGTTTATTGTGAGAAACCGCTTTGTAATGCCGTGTATGAAATGGATATGATGAGAGACGTATGTAGTGCGACAAAACTCGCATTTAACTATGGAGCTCAACGTCGGTATATGCCGATTTATGCCAAGGTAAGAGAATTAGTGGCTGATGGCGCTGTCGGTGAGATAGAAGCAATTATAGCACATTGTGGCGTCAGTTCAGCGCAATGGAGTTTGAGCCATGCAACTGATATGCTTTTATATCTAGCTGGTGATATTCCTGTAAAATATGTTCAAGGTACTATGACAGTCGATGATAAGGATTGGGAAGGAGATATTCTTAAAACAGATGGATCTATTTGCTCTGGATATATCCATTTTGAGAACGGAATCCATGCGTATCTTTCTGCGTCCGGAGGTTGGGAATTTGAAGTGAGTGGTAGTTTGGGTAAATTGCGAACATTGAACAATGGCTTAGGATACCAAATGCGTCAGAAGAGGCAAGATGGAAAATTAGAAGAAGTTGAGGCGCCGAAGGTTGAGATTTGTGGAGGAACGCAAAGAGGTATTGAAGATCTCGTTCGAGCTCTGGATAGCGATGGTCCAACCTTGGGCAATTTAGAAGTCGCATGTCAAAGTCAAGAGGTGATATTTTCTTTAGCCGAATCTCATAGGTGCGGCGGTAAGCGAATTGACCTCCCTTTAATCAATCGTCAATTGGCGATTGCTCCGGATGATTATTAATCTTTTTACTATGATAAAAATCAAATTGGTTAGCTTTCAAAAACATAAGAATAGTCATATAGAAGAAATTGAAAAAGAATATTCGAAACGTTTGTCTCGTTTCGCAGAGGTCGAACTTATCTCAGTGAAAAATTGGTCAGAAGATAAAGGGTTGTCAGAAGAAATATGTAGAAATGCTCATGTGGTGGGATTGTATATTGAAGGGACTCAATATACTTCGCCTATGTTTGCAAAACATTTAAAAAATTTAATTAATTTAGGCAACTCAAAATTTGTTTTTATTATAGGCTCTGCAGAAGGAATTCCAAGAGGAATAGATAGCCAAGTGGATGAAAAATGGTCTATTTCCAAACTTACGTTTTCTCATCAACTCGTGCGTATGCTCTTACTGGAAGCTCTTTATCGTTCATTTGATATCCTAAATGGAAGTCGTTACCACAAATAACATCAGAAAAAGCTAATAAATTTTTCCCAGATTCCCATTCTTTCTATAGGCTCATTAGCCACAATTGGGATACTGACGAGAGAGCTATCGTTTATTGAGACATGCAGAAAGCCGAGTTGGGCGTCAAGCTTGATGGGAGCTTCAATGCTATCCGGCAAGGATACTGTTCGTTTTAATGCGGTTTTATCTTGCGAATTGAGGATGGCGACGAAGCCAGTCGATAATTTTGTCTCAATATTTGGCGTGATTCCCCATTCTACCAAAATTTTGTTACTGATTAATTCGTCTTTCTCGGCTATAACAACGCGAGAAAATTGACTAAATCCCCAATCAAGTAGTTTGCGAGTTTCTTTTTCTCTAGTTTTTTCTGATTTTGCTCCGAGTATAACAGAGACCAGACGGAAATCTTTTCGTAAAGCCGTTGCAACAAGGCACGAACCAGCACGTTGTGTGTATCCCGTTTTTATCCCATCAAGTCCCTTGTATTTACCCAGTAAACTGTTGGTATTGTATAACATGAAGTGGCCATCTCGGAAGGGTTTATAGCGTACGGATCCCCATTCAAGTATTTCAGGATGTTTTATTAGTGATCTGGCAATTGTTGCAAGATCAGAGGCCGTAGTGAGGTTTCTCTCATGATTTGGAGTATCGTCGAGTCCGTGTACGTTTACACAATGGGTATTTTTTAGTCCCAATTTCTGGGCACTTTCGTTCATTTTTTGCACAAAATTTTCAACTGTTCCTCCCATGTGTTCTGCTACCGCGACACAGGCGTCATTAGCTGAAGGAATGATAACTGCCTCCATAAGTTGCCGTAATGTGAAAACCTCGTTGTGAGCGAGGAAAACCTGTGATCCGCCCATCCCAGCAGCACGCGCAGATATAGTGACTGAATCTTCTAAAGAAAATTCTTTTTCTTTAATTAGGTCCATAGCAACTTTAGACAGTAACATTTTCTGCGTACTGGCAGGTGATCTTTGTAGGTTTGGTTTGTATGAAAACAGAACCGTACCGGTTTCGGCTTCGACTAATACCGCTGATGCAAATGGAGGGTTCGCGTCTACGATATAGCCATAAATTTCAGAGGGATTTAGCTTAAGAAAACAAAACAGTACTATCAGAAATATCATAAATTCTTCGGAATTTTATAATTTATTTAATACATGCAATTTAAATTAGGAATTAGTTCAACTTAAGATTGTGCAATTAACTAGTCAACAGTTGTAATTAATAAGGAAAATATTTATGAGAAATATTTTGATTGCAGGCCTTGTTCACGAAACGCATACGTTTATTCAAGGAAAAACAACAATATCAGATTTTGAAAATTTAGTTTGGTTGAACGGGCAGGAAATGGTCGATTACTGTCGCGGAGACCTATCTCCTATGTCTGGCGTTTTAGATGCAGCTGATCGATTTAATTGGCGTATTGTAGCTTCGACCTATGGTGTCGCGATGCCATCTGGTATCGTTAACGACGACGTGTTAGAAAAATGGTGGTATGAGGTTTTGAGTGATATAAATTCGGCTAAATCGATTCATTTAGATGGCATAGTATTAGTTCTTCATGGAGCCATGGTATGTGATTCTTTTCCAGACGTAGAGGGTGAAATATTTCGAAGATTACGAGAAAACTTAGGAGAAATACCGATTTCCGCCGATTTAGACTTGCACGCAAATTTTAGTCAGGAGATGGCTGAGAAAGGAACGATTTTTACTAGCTATCGTGAAAATCCACATACTGATGCAAGAGACGCAGGTGAACGAGCCGCTATATTACTTGAACATGTTCTAAATACTGGTCTTATCTCTCAAGTCGTATGTCTAAAGCCAGGAGCTCTGTATACGCCGGTAGGAACGTCGACCGCTAACGAACCTATGCGGAGCTTTGAATTTAAAGCACGTGTATTAGAGAAAACACATTCCGAATTGCTTGAGGTTTGTGTCTTGCCTGGTTTTGCCTATTCGGATGTTGCATGTGCTGGATTCGCGATTGTCGTTACGACTATTGGCGACCCGTCAGAAGCTTACAGACTAATAAGTCCGTTAGCTTCTGACGTTTTAAAGATGATAGATAAGGGCAATCCATTGGATCCACCTATAGAAGAAGTTATTCCTCTTACTCGCAAGCATTTTGATGGTCCGATAGGGCTCATTGAACCTTCGGATAATATTGGAGGAGGAACGCCTGGTGATGGGACGGGAATTCTTCAATCTTTGATAAAGCATGAAATTGATAATGCTGCGGTTATTATAAATGATCCTGAGGCAGTTATAAAATGTTTCGCTGTATCCGTAGGAGATAGATTGTGTATCGAAATTGGCGGTAAAGTAGATCAAGCTCATGGCTCGAGTTTGTGGTTGGATATCATCGTTGAGAATCTAACGGATGGTTGTTTTGAGTTAGAGAATCCACACTCTCACTTGGCTTCACTTGTTGGTCGAAGAGTCGATATGGGCCCTTGTGCCGTGGTTAGGTTTAAGGGGATTAGTATTTTGCTAACTTCAAAAAAAACTCCTCCGATGGATTTAGGGCAATTACGTAGTCAAGGTATAATTCCCGAGTCGTTATATATGATCGGTATCAAGGCAGCAGTTTCTCATAAGGCAGCTTATGATTCTATTTTAAAAGAGAGTTATTATGTAGATACACCTGGTATGGGGTCAAGCGATCTCCGTCAATTTTCATTTTCGAATATACCAAGGCCTATTGCTCCTTTAGATTTAGTTTCTTGACTATGAATAATAATCAGCATTAGTTTTCAGTTTAATGGAGATGAAAAATGAATGATTCTTGTACGACTCAATTGACTTACCAAGGGAATTGTATTGACAAGGATTCTGTTGGGGAACTTCGGCCATCTATGGATGTGATCAACAACCGTCCTGAATTATGGTCTCGAATGGTTGAAGATGGATATCTGTTTTTACCTGGTTTACTAGATTTCGACGAAGTTTTAGTAGCGCGTAAAGAACTATGTGATAGGCTTTTTAAAGCCGGGTTACTCGCTAAATCCGCAGATCCGATTGAAGGTATTGCGGGAAGCGCCGCTAAAAATAAAAATGCCTTCATGCCAGAATTAGCTCGAAAAAATAAGGCACTTGATGTAGTTCTTTATCATGGGGCAATGATAGATTTTTATACCATGTTTTTGGGTGGAATTGTTCGACATTTTGACTACACTTGGTTTAGAGTCAAACCTCCAGGGATAGGTAATGCAACTACGCCCCATCAGGATAATGTTTACATGGGACGTGGTACAGATAATCTTTTTACGTCTTGGATACCTTTTGGAGATATTCCATTTTCAATGGGTGGTTTAATGATTCTAGAAGGATCTCATCGTCATGAAGATCTAGTGAATGGTTATGGTCAAACAGACGTAGATGCATACTGTAGTAATGAGAGAGGAACCTCAATGTTAATCAAGGCAGCTAAATCGGCGGACCGTGAATTGACTTCCGAGGAACTTTCCCAAATCAAATGGAATTCGACAGGTGCTTATTCGAACGATGCTATTGAGACACAGCAAGAATGGGGAGGAAGATGGTTAACTGCCCCATTTAAAATGGGTGATGTACTCGTTTTTGGTATGCATACTATGCATGCCAGTTCAGACAATCAAACAGATCGAATTAGACTTTCTTCTGATTCGCGTTATCAACTAGCGTCGGAAGAAATTGATGAACGTTGGATTGGCGAGGACCCACCTGCACATGGTATTAGATCTAAACGAAGTATGATATGTTAATTAGAAAAATCAGTTAACATTAGGATCTTCGGGGATCTCTGCCATTGCTCGATAATTTCCTCCTAATTCGTATAAAAGGTCGTGCCACATTCTTTCTGGATTTAGAGCAAGAATAGAATCTGTATCGCAGGGTGCAAGAATCCAAGTTCCTGAAAAGATTTCTTGTTCCAATTGGTTTTCATTCCATCCCGCGTAGCCTCTATAAAAACATATTCGATTTTCAAAATTAGGGTCGGAGTTCAGTGAGATTTCCTTCTCTATGATTCCGCCCAGGTATAAATCATTAGAAATCAGTTTTCCATTGGAAATAATAGGATTGAGCCGATGTAGATAAAAAAAATAATCTTGATCGACAGGCCCCCCTTCAAAAACTAAGTTGTCAATCTCGATTTTGGTCGATGCAGAGCCGAATGACGTTCTGATTTCTGTCATCTTTGGTTGTTGAAATGTTTTGGGTATGGGACGGTTTATTATCAATCCCATTGTGCCAATTTCAGGACTATGTTGAGTGATTATGATTACGCATCTGGAGAAATAATTGTCTTGTAAGTCTTGGCTTGCTATGAGTAATGTTCCTGTCTGGAGCAGGGAAGGCATATCGTCCTCAGTTAGGTGAAATCCTTATTACGAGTGTGGCCGACTATTCGCTAAATAGGAAAAATATCATGTAGGATTTTTTACTTGTAAATTGTATAACATTCTCGGGTTTTTTTAAACGAGTTCAATTCAGGTTCCCAAGAGTCTATTAATTGTTTTACAGAACAGCCGTCATTTATTGCTTCCCTTATTGAATTTGTGCCGGCTAATTTATCAAAATTGTGAATTCCATTTTCTGGCACTCGCCATAAAAAATCATCTCGATAATGACTGTGTATTGAGATAAGGGTCGCTAAACCAACTTCAATAGGATCAAAGGTCTTTTCGTCAATTACATGTAGTTGCACTCCTCCACACATAGATCCTACATGTTTACTCGAAGTTGGGGTAAAAAAAGTGGGCCGGAATCTTACTCCGGTGAGATCAATCTCGTTTAAAACGTCGGAAAGCTCAACCGCGTTTATGAACGGAGCACCAATTTGTTCAAAAGGTTTAGCTGTTCCGCGACCTTCAGAAATATTTGTCCCCTCAAAAAAACAAGTTCCTGGGTAAATCAATGAAGTTTCGAATGTAGGCATATTGGGCGATGGTGGCACCCAAGGTAATTTACAGTCACTCCAATAATAATTACGCTTCCAATTTTTCATTTGCACGATATGTAAATCGGCTCCGATATCAAATTCATTATTAAACAGTTTTGCTAATTCACCTATCGTTAGACCATATCGTATTGCTATGGGATAACGTCCAACAAAGGATGCGAATTTGGGATCCAAAATATTACCCGAACATATTGTACCCCCTATAGGATTTGGCCTATCTAAGACAATGAACGGAATGTTGTTAATTGCACAGGCCTCCATACTCATACTCATCGTGTACAGGAATGTATAAAATCTTGTGCCTACGTCTTGCATGTCAAATAACATTCGGTCGATACCGGTCAACATACTACAATCAGGTTGCTTAGTGGCCCCGTAAAGACTGTAAACAGGTATACCGGTATGGGGGTCGTTGAATGTAGTTATTTTTTCTCCATCTTGTGCGAAACCTCGAATTCCATGTTCTGGGCCGAATAAGGCGATTAAGTCGCAATCGTTATTGCTATAGAGGTTGTCAGCGGTAGCACTCATTAGCGGATCAACTCCCGAGTGATTCGTAATTAGGCCAATTCGTTTTCCATGGATTAAATCCGATTCCTCACTGAATATATTTTGGCAACCAAGAATTACGGGATCATTATTTTTTTCACTCATGTTTCACTCATTTTACTAAGTATTACAAAGGTAGCGTATTGGAAAACATAAAAATACTCTTATTTAAAAGGTCTTATTCTGGCATAAGACTTTTAGCCTGTCGACAGCCTCGTATATAATACTGGTAGAGTATGCTTCCCGAATATATTCCATCTTGAGCTTCAAAATTGGCTTCGACTTGGGTTTCTTTTCGCCGTTTATATATCGAGGAGATATTGAGCATGCACCAAAATAAGCTTGCTATCGGTGCCATGACACTACTCCACTGTTTGCGAGTGAGATACCCTATCGCTGCTAATAATTCCAGCGGTATTCGAATTGGTAATAACCAAAGTAGATTGATCATGGGTCTATTTTTGCAATTCATAATCAAGTTATTTCGGTGGTTAAGATAGGTTTTTCTAAATGAGTCAGGTGGTAAAGAGTAACCTGAATGATGGTAAACTACAGATTTTGGAACACTCCATATACGATAACCTTTTCTTTGTAATCGCCAACATAAGTCTATTTCTTCGAAGTGCATAAAGAATTCTTTGTCCAGAAAATTAATTTCGCGAGCTGCCTCAAGTCTAAGGAATAAAGCGGATCCACATGCCCAGAACAAAGGGCGTTGAGTTTCATACTGACCCATGTCTTCTTCCATATGGTCAAGTATACGTCCTCTGCAGAACGTATATCCCAGACGATCAATATATCCTCCGACGCCTCCACCATAGTCAAAATGGGCTGAATCTACGGCAGATAAAAGTTTTGGTTGACATGCGGCGATACTTGGATTTGCTTCTGCGCATTCAACGAGGGGTTGAAGCCAATCTTGAGTTACTCGAGTATCGTCATTAAGGAGTACTACATATTTACTTTTCGCTTCGTTAAGTCCTCGGTTGCATGAACCAGTGAAGCCTAAGTTTTTCTCGTTGGAAAGAATAGTTATTTGAGGAAATTTTGAAATGGCTTTCTGTAGTATTGGTCCGTTATTACCGTCGTCAATGACCAATACTTTGATAGGCCAGTTACTGCAATTATAGAGTGATTCAAGGCAATCAATAATAACCGGTGCACGATAATGCGGGATGATTATAGTGACAGGTTCGGTCACGGCTCTAATTCACTGGTTTGCGCATTGTTTCTGTTTGTTTCTAGTGATTGTTTTAGAATTGCTTCTGCTTCAAGTAGTGTGTCGTCTGTTCCAAATTTAATTCGATATTGTTCTAATCTTGTGAGAGCTAAATCTGTGTCGCCAATTGCCTGTAAACTTGCTGCTAGTTCGTAGTATGCTTCGGGACGATCCGGTTGGATATCAATTAAGGTCTCGAGGAGGTTGAGTGCTTTTTCGGGTTGTGCGTATGGTGGGTTTAATAAGGCACCTGAAATTGCCAAGATATTTTCGTATGACGCTACGGGTTCGATCTCGTATACGTTCGTCAATAGTAATCCGGCTTGCAAAAGATAATAACCAGCAGATTGGTTTTGATTGATTTGTGTTAGGAATTCAGCTGCCGTGTAGTACCCTTCCCAACTCATATAGATGTTTTCTTCGGCCCATTTTAAGAGTTGTGGAATTTCATTGGCACGTCCCTCTTGATTGTAGCGGTCTGCCAAATGCAAAACACAGGCGCGATAATTCCCCAATAATCTCTGACTATTTTCATCTTTATATACTCGTTTATCTGTTAAACCTCTAAATTGATAGGTTTCGAAGAGGTTTTTTTCTAATGTAGAAATATCTGATGTAGGTTCAAGCGAAGGCGATACCTTCATTGTCATTCCCATCATTTTCATATATGGTGTTAGGCCAACGTGATTGCTGGTTGGAATTGTGATAGCGAAATGGAGTGGTTTTTTCCACTGGTTCCAATAAGTTATGCCAATCACCATTAAATCTTGCACTCTTAAAAGATCGTGGCCAGGTTGACTATTTACAGTCGCCTCAAGTCCTAGTTTTTTATATTCAGTCGGGACCTTAGGTTCTTGCCAAAGACGTTGGTATAAATCTACCATCTGTGTATCCGTTAGCACAGAATCGATATAGTTGTCTTGAATTTTTATATTTAGCTTAGGCTCTCTGTCTCTGAGTTGTTTGATGTACCATCCTGTGTTCAGTAAACTGAGATTGACGACGCGGACATCTCTTCTTAATCCTTCCACTTCCTGC
>MDTG01424032.1_pt1 | contig 11936 bp, 14 predicted proteins | sample 811421 | NCBI WGS metagenome assembly MDTG01 (sample SAMN05326645, study PRJNA326480) | marine metagenome | isolation source: seawater | place: Pacific Ocean: South East | collected 2011 | reverse complement strand
GCTTAATTCAAGATTATATTAGCGGAATGACCGACCAGTTTGCATATGATGAATATCGTTCACTGCGCGTTATCGATTAAATGGAGAAAAAAAATGAAACCCCTCATTAAGTCAGCACTTATCGCGCTACCATTATTCCTCGCCTCTGTTGCAGCACATGCAGATTACCGAGTCGATACCAAACTTTACCAAGCGGGCCAGCTTGTCGGAGCGCCCTCAATGGTGGTCAAGGCGAATCAGCCCGCTACCGTCAGCGTCAATTCCACTTACGATATTGAACTGATGCTCGAACCTTATGACAGCCAACAAGTCCGCGTGACAGCGACTGTTAACTTGCACGGTATTCCGATGCGCCCCACCCTGTTGGTCGAATTGGGTAAACCCAATACGCTCACTATTGGTGATAGACGCATGGAAGTAGTGGTCAACAAATCCCAGTAGCTGCAAACGTTGGTGTCGCGCGTAACGCGCGACCTACCATGAGCCGTACATTGGATTAGGTAAAATAACGATATCCTTGCCAAAACGAGGCAATAAGACGTTCGGATCCGCAGACGCTTGTGTAGTTTGCGCAATATCTTCAATATTGTCGCCTACTTGCATCACAATATTATGCGGCTGTGACCATTCGGTCGCAGGCTTCACAGAGGGGCTATAACAGTCGACATCGCCGCTCGATAGTTGCTGACGACGTAAATCTTTGTCATTCACAATCGCTTGCCCATCAACCGCTTCTTTATCCGCTTGGCTGCGCCCCATCAAGCACGTATTGTCGGCATTTATGGGCAGCCCCATGGCCAGTAAGTTTTGCCAAGTGTAATTATCTAACTGCTTATCTCGGTTAGTCACTAAGGCTACTTTGCCCCCCGCACTCACCACTGACGTAATAAAGTCACTCGCTCCTGGCACCAGTTTCGCTTGTTTACTTTTGACCCACTGATTCCAGCTCGCTGTCGAATACGATTGTCCGGTTTGACTCAGCATGGCCTGATAACCGCTGTTATCCAATACCGTCTCATCAACATCCATCACCACAACCCAGTTTGTCGGTAGCTCACGCTGCATAAGCTGTAACGCTGCGTCTCGGTATATGGCTCGAGTGATGAGTGGATATTCTTGGCTTTGCGTTTGCCACTTTACTGACGGAGGCAAAACGGTCGACGCCGAGCTTCCCTCATGGTTGGCCTTTGTACTACAGGCTCCCAGTAAAGTTAGACTTAAAGTGGTTACCAGGGCCGTTACAGTTAGTCGCACAACATTCTCCTTTTAGAAAAGCGAGGTCGCATTATCCACCGAGCAAAAATCTAGCGCAATACAACGCGGTTACGTCCAGCCTTCTTGGCGCTGTAAAGATTTTCGTCAGCACGCTTTAATATCGCTTCAGCAGTATCATTTTTCGCCCGCACGGTGGCCCCCAAGCTGATGGTCACTTTAATGTGTTTATTCTGGACTTTACGTTGGCCTCGTTGTTGCTTGCCTTCATTGCCACGCTTGGGGCGGCTGGCATCACGTATCGAGAGCGGATAACTCGCCACTGCCTTGCGTACCTCTTCGAGCTGCGCCTTTAACCGCGCCTGATCGTTATGGGCGAAGACTAAGGTGAACTCTTCCCCACCATAGCGATACGCTTTAAGTCCTTTTTGCTCAGCAAGAATTCGCCCGAGCAGACGCAACACCTGGTCACCAACATCATGACCATACTTATCATTAAACTTTTTAAAATGATCAACATCGAGCATACATACTGCACTGCGTCGCTTGAGGTGTTGCAGTTGACTCATTAAGGCTCTTCTCTGCGGCAGGCCAGTTAGTTCGTCAATATAAGCTAAACGCAACAGTTGGTCTGCTAGGGCAACAATCAATCCTGTCGCTGCCACAATCACAGTCCAACTCAACGCATCGGACGCAGACCCAGTTAACAACAGCGCCATCATGACCAACCACGCGGCCCATTGCGCCCACCGATAGGCGGCTGATACTTGATACATCAGGAACGTTGCCCAAGTTGCCGCAATTGCCAAGACAAACAAGCCGTACGCTAACTGCGGGTAGTCATCGCGCAAAGCGGCGGTCATTAACCAATGCGAAGGATTCAAAGCGGCGATGGCCGCCCCTAGCGGCGGCCATAACAAACCCAGTGGCAAGCCAAGTAATAGAATGAATAAGCCTTTACCTGCCCATGTTCTTAACGAAGGTATTGGGGCGAAACTCAACAACAAGCTCGATAACACCCACCAAATGGGTAGTGCATTGACCGCATCACTGTGCTCGGCCAGATAAAAAGCGCCAGCATTGCCCGCCAGCCACGCTGCCCAGTGCGTCCATCGCCACTGTCGAAAAAACAAAGTAAGTAGTAAAAACACACCAATAGCACCGCTCACAACTTGAGCGGTCGAGAAGGGCAACGCAGGTAACCAATGCGGAAATAAACAGCCAACAAATAACCAAACTAATGCGGGTAAAACGGCCAGCAACGCCAATGTGTACTCCCTTCAGCGGCTTGTTATGAGTTTTTTATTATTGTACGTTTATTCAGGAGTTATTACCAACACACGCCTGTCGATATCAACCTTATTTAGCGTTGTAAACTTGTTTCAATATAACGCATCACCCGCGAAATGCGCCGGGGCAGCTTCGCAGTTTTACGCGTCACACAGTAGATGGGTTCAGCCACAGGCTGTGGTAATCGATGAATATTAAAAGACTCGCCGCCTTGCGATTGCTCCACCGCAAACTCTGGTAATACGGTAAAACCCAGCCCACGTTTAACTGGCTCAAGAATCAAGTTAATTTGATTTGAGAACCCGCGTTTTTTAAATTCACTCATATGAGAGAACTCATTAAAATTTTGGCTCAGTAACAAGTTTCCGTGATGATAACCATCGGGGTGGTCAATAAAGCCCAAACATTGCAATGTTGAAAAGTCAATCTCCTGAGTGATTGGCGGCGTAATTAACAGCAATTGCTCTTGACTCAGTTGCGTAAATCTCAGCCCCTCTGCTATCGGGGCCTGGGTCATCAAACCGATATCCACTTGTTTGTCAGTAATACGAGCCTCAATGTCCGCATTAGGCGCAAAGCGATAATCGATGACTAAATCTGGAACATCCATTTGTAACGTCAGCAACGCATCGTATAACTTCAACCCAACGCTCCCAGGCGACATAACCCTGACCTCTCCACGGTCATCGGGGTCCTCTGATATCCACTGTGGCAAAGATTCCAGTTGCTCTACCAAGTCCGACGCCGTCAGCAGTAAGCGCTGCCCTGCCTCCGTTAACTCAAATGCGTGATGATGCCGCTCAATAAGCGAGATCTCTAGCTGCTGCTCGAGCTTCTTGATGTGTTGGCTCACCCCCGACTGCGTCATAAACAATAGTTCAGCAGTGCGCGTGAAGTGTTGTGTATTCGCCAAGGTCACAAACGTACGCAACCAAATTGGATTAACCATAACAATACGTAATCAATTTAATGAAAAACAATAATTTCACATAATGACAGGTTGTTTTGTAACCTACAAGCGTCAAAAACACAGGAGGTAGCAATGAGCAACGTATTTCCCAGAACTTTCTCACACATTGGATTATCTGTTCCGGATCTCGATAAAGCGGTAAAGTTTTATACTGAAGTACTCGGCTGGTATCTAATAATGAAGCCCACGGAAATTACCGAAGACCAGAGTCCGATTGGTGAAATGTGTACCGACGTATTTGGAAAAGGATGGCAGCGATTCCGTATTGCCCACCTATCAACGGGTGATCGTATAGGCGTAGAGATTTTTGAGTTTGATAACCAGCAGAATCCAGAGGACAACTTCGAATATTGGAAAACCGGTATTTTTCACTTCTGCGTACAAGATCCCAATTTAGAGGAGCTTGCAGAACGTATCGTTGAGGCTGGCGGTAAAAAACGGATGGAGAAGCCCCGCTACTATTATCCAGGCGAAAAGCCTTACCGTATGATTTATATGGAAGACCCGTTTGGCAACATCTTAGAAATTTATAGTCACAGCTATGAATTAACTTACAGTGATGGCGCTTACTAAGGCGCCAAGCTGGCTAATTGACTGTCCGCGGATTTAAGTTGTGCCAGTTGTTGTTTAAACCCCTCGAGTGCAGCGCCTTGCAGCCGCGCTTGAGCGGGTGCTTTTATATCTAACGGATTAATCGCACGACCATTATGGTGCACTTCGTAATGCAAATGTCGACCTGCTGACAAACCCGTCTTACCCAAATAGCCGATCACATCGCCCTGCTTTACATGATCACCCGGCTTCAGGTCATCAGCGAAATCATTCAGATGCGCGTATAAGGTCTCATAACCATCACCGTGATCGATGACCACCGCATTACCAAAGCTACCATAGCGGTTTGCACGTTTAACCACACCGCGACCAGCCGCCATTATCGGGGTGCCTATCGGTGCGCTAAAATCAATTCCTTTATGCATGCGATCATAGCCCAATACAGGGTGATGACGGTTACCATAATACGATGAAAGTCGCGCACCATTGAGCGGCGTTTTCAACAAAAAGCTTTGTGCCAAACGCCCATCGGGAAAGTAGAATGCACCTTTGTAGCGCACTAAGCGATAATCTTCGCCCGAATTGGTAAAACGTAGATAGGTTAACAGAAGCGGGTTTTGCAAATGACTGAACAATGACTTAAATGATGTCACTTCAGTGCGCTCAAAGCGCACTTCCATCAAATCGCCGGGCTGCACCTGGCGCTGAAAATCAACAAAATGCGAAAGTGCCATCACTGAACTATTGATCACACCATTGGGGATGCCATTTTGCTCAGCATCTTGATAAAGACTGTTGTGAATAATCAGGTCGTGTTCTTCGGCGAGCTGCTCGGTAGGCACATGCAATAGCTCAACATGCCAATCACCCTCAACGTAGGTCGCTTGCACCAACTCGCCATATTCCCGCGCCAAGCGAATGCGGTGCTGACCCGGTTTAGGATGGCTGATCTCAATATTCACTCCGGTTTGCAACTGACCCAGATCGATAATAGGTTCAGCGCTCATCGCTAATAAAGCAACCTGACGTTGAGAAATACCTTGGCCACCCAATAATGTGGTTAGGTTTTGTCCGTTCTGTAACTTCACGATACGCCCGGTGCGCGAAGAACGAATATAACGGCGCTCTAATGCGCTCAACTCACCGTGGTCGGCTTCAAGCTCAGCACTGAAAGGCGTGAGAGGTTGGGGCACCAATGCGGTATTCTGTGTTGGACTATCGAGTAACCAAACGCCAATAATCGTAACCAGTAGTACCGTTAGAATCAGTCTAATATTCAACGGTCAGCCTCTCCAAACGGCGCAAATCCACATTGTGGGTATAAAAATCAACCACCTGTTACAACTCTCATCAGCTCGAGGGCGCAACAAAATAGCATTATTAGCAAAGTGGTACAAGGCGCACACGCCTTGCCATACAACGCTTACATAGTTTTACACGGTTAGTTAACCACATCGATTTATTATATTTAATTTCATTAGCAGTACTATTTATGACGTTAATTGACACGTTATTCACTTTCAGAACAGTTATTCATCATAATTCGTTGAGTTTTTCTTTATAGTAACCACTCATAATTAAACATGAGACCAGGACGACCATGCTAATTTTAAGTAGACGCGCCGGCGAAACGCTCGTTATTAACGAAAATGTTAAAATTACCGTCGTAAGTTCAACTGATACGCAAGTCAGTTTAGGTATCGAAGCACCCCGAGAGGTCGATATTCACCGCGAGGAAGTTTATCAACGGATTCAAGCTGAAAAACAAAAAAATCCATAGAATGGCTTTTTATTCAGTGCATCTAATCGTTCGAGGGGGAATCACGTGATGAATTCACTCACAGTCTCTACCTCTAAAGATCTAGAAAATATTCTCAACCACTTAGATGCCGTGGTTTATGTATCGGATATAGATACATATGAGCTCCTTTACATGAACCAGTATGCAATCGCTAATATTGCAGGTGAGGCGGACTTTACTCGAATCAAAGGTAAACGGTGTTATCAAGTATTACAAAAAAACCAGTCCGGCCCTTGCAGCTTTTGCACCAATGGAAAGTTGCCTGACAATGGTGACAGTTACGTTTGGGAATTCAAAAACACTCGAAATAATCGTTGGTATCAGTGCCATGATCGACTAATAACGTGGCATGATAATCGCTTAGTGCGACTCGAGGTGGCCGCCGATATTACTGAAAGAAAGGAAGCCGAAGAAGCACTCCAACACGCACAGGAACAGCTTAAATGGCTAGCAGACACCGACGGACTAACGCATTTATATAATCGTCGTGCTTTCTATAAAAATGCAGAAAAGCTACGTTTAAGTCTACCTACCAACACGTTATTGGGCTTGGTATTGCTCGATATCGATTACTTTAAAAAAGTGAATGATACATACGGCCATGAAGCAGGTGATAAAGTTCTCGAAGCAATTGGTTTTACGCTGAAAACATTTACCTCCGAGACCACGATTGTCGCTCGAACAGGGGGCGAAGAGTTTGCTATTTTCTTGCCGATAAAGTCTAAGAAAAATGCCAAGGCATTCGCTCAACAAATACGGGGCGCCATTGGCAAAATCCGCGTTCCCTACTATAAAGATGTACTCTCCTGCACCGCAAGTGCGGGCATGTCTACCGGGTATACAAGCATTCAAATATCATCACTCATGCGTGATGCGGATCGTGCGCTGTACCGAGCTAAGGCTTCTGGTCGCGACAGCTTATGTGAAGGGTAACAAGATCAATCAGTAAAATACGCGACCCACATAAAAATGTCTGCTATGTTGTTATCTGAATGTTAGATACAATTGGACATCTATGACTGAATACGAACTTTCACACGCGTTGCATCGTATTGCTCTTGGCGATAACTCAGCCTTTGAGCGATTTTACCAAGCGACATCCCCCAAACTAATGAGCGTGAGCTACGCAATTCTTCGAGAACGCACACTCGCTGAAGAAGCGCTTCAAGATACTTATTTAAAAATTTGGCATGCCGCCTCGGACTACCGCAGTGATGCGGGGTCGGTCATGTGCTGGATAACCAGTATGGTGCGCTACCGCGCAATCGATATGCTGCGACACGCACATCGTCAACCATTAACCAGCAAAGATATCGAACAATTACTCGATCAGCGCGCCAGTGAGAACCTACCAACTGCAGCACCCGATGCCGATAAACTAGAAAATTGTATGTCGGATCTCGATGGCTCACAACGACAGTCTATCCACCTCGCTTTCTTATATGGTTTGAGTCACCGCGAAGTCAGTGATTATCTAGGTGAAGCCCTAGGCTCAATAAAAAGCTGGATACGTCGTGGTTTAGATAGTTTGAAGAGGTGTTTGCAATCATGAATTACCAAAACGACACACTGATCGACACCCTTGCTCACCGTTATGTTATCGGCCTCATGCGAGGCCAAGCACGGGTTCGCTTTCGTTACCTCATTAGCCAGCACCCGCGTATTGCTCAGCAGGTGACGCTTTGGGAACAGCACCTCAACGGACTTGCCGAGCAACTTAGCCCAATGAAACCGCGACCTCAAGTTTGGCAAAAGATACAGCAAACATTATTTAAGCCGGCTCAAAATAGCGCTCCTTTTTGGCGATTGTTTGGCGGTTTAGCGGCGGCCACCGCCGCGGTGCTGATGATTGTTGTCGTACAATTGCAAACCCAAACGCCCGAGCCGCCTTTGAGTGAGCGTATCGCGCTGATTCAGAGCGAACAGCAACGTACGTTGTGGGTACTCAATGTACAGCCCGACAAAATTCAAGCCACTGCTCAAGCCAATGTTGAGTCACGCAATGATAAAGACTACGAGCTTTGGATGTTGCCCAAGGATGGGAGCGCGCCGGTGTCACTCGGTTTGTTACCCGAATCAACACAGCCAACGGCACTCAATCCACCGGCTGAGTTTCAGTTAGCACGCGTCGGCGCCCTTGCTGTGAGCCTAGAGCCAACAGGCGGTTCCACGACCGGCGCACCGACGGGTCCAGTACTCTACACAACAGATATTATAACTTTGTAAAAAAAATTTAGATTTTTTGCATCCAAAACCCGCTCTGGTTCGGATAGGTGATGAATACCTATAAAAACCAGAGAGGGTTGTTATGAAAAACACAGCATTTAAACACTCAGCGCTTGCCGGCGCTATCGCTCTAACCGTATCGGCCGTAGGTGTATTAACCACCCTAGACGCCAGTGCTTCAAGCCACCGAGAGGCACCGAATATTTCGCGCTTTCCTGCGCTTGATTCCACTGACTTTTATCTGTTTAACAGTTATGAACCCGGTCGCGAAGATTACATCACGGCCATAGCCAACTATGTGCCATTACAAGATGCCTACGGTGGTCCTAATTACTTTGCCATGGACCCAGCCGCTGTCTACGCGATCCACTTTGATAGTGACGGTGACGCCCAAGAGGACCTGACCTTTGAGTTCCGCTTCGACCATACCCTGCCTAATGGCGGCGTAAAGCTACCGGTAGGCGATAAAAATGTCAGCGTACCGCTGAAGTTTATCGGGCAAGTATCCGCCATGGATCAAAGTGCACTTAACTTCAACGAACAGTACAGCGTTAATGTCGTTAGCGATGGTCAAATGTCGGGGATGTCATCGCCAGTAACCACTGTGGGCGGCGCTGAATCGTTTACTAAACCCATCGCGTTTGTCGGTGAGAAAACTTTTGGTAGTGCCTCTGGCTACGCTGACTATGCCAACCAGTACGTTTACGAGATCAATATCCCTAATTGTTCGGCGCCCGGCCGTTTATTTGTCGGTCAACGCAAAGACCCGTTCGTGGTGAACCTGGGCGAGACCTTTGATTTGGTCAACTATGTGCCTATCGAAGCGGGCGCCTTTCCGGGTGGTATTGAGCAAAGTGATGCTAACGACGACCTAGCTGACAAAAACGTGAACACTATCGCGCTGGAGCTGCCGAAAAGTTGCGTGACCGGCGATGGTAACGGCGTTGTAGGAGCTTGGACGACAGCCCATGTACCCCAAGCACGTCTGCAAAACCCGAACGCGAACTTCGAAAAACCCGAGGTGAACGGCGGTGCGTTAGTGCAAGTCTCACGTTTAAGTGCACCACTGGTCAATGAACTCGTTATTGGTATCGACGATAAGGACACCTTTAACTCAGCGCACCCCAGTGAAGATGGTCAGTTTGCCGACTACGTGACGCACCCCACCTTACCGGTCATCTTAGACGTATTGTTTAACGAACCCGTGAACGCCACTCTGGGCACCAGTATCGATTCACTCGCACCAAGCAATTATCCGCGTACCGATCTCGTGGCCGCGTTCTTGACTGGTTTTGAAGGGGTTAACCAACAGGCGACCGTCACTGCTTCAGAAATGTTGCGTTTGAATACGGCTATTCCAGCGACACCGGCCGACCAACAGTCCGCCTTTGGCGTTGCCGGCGATGACTTAGCGGGCTTCCCAAATGGACGTCGCCCGGGTGATGACGTGGTTGATATTGCCTTACGTGTCGTCATGGGTGCGCTGTGTCACGACATCCCAGTCAACGGTGAGCCTACCAACCTTGGATTCTGTACACCCGACCAGGCCCCCGTGGGTAACGTACCGTTCACTGATGGCGCGCCAATCGATGCGAGCTACGTGGATACGCAATTCCCTTATTTGAAAACCCCCATTGCAGGTTCACCGAACCAGTAAACTGAGGAGGGATACATGATGAAAAATTTACATACACTCTCGCTCGCAGCCGCAACGGTGCTTCTTGCCAGTTGCGGTGGCGACAGTGATGAAAACTTACCGCCAGCAGCGCGTGACGCTAACTATAGGGTCGAGGCGGATACCACGTTAATGGAGCAGTTAAAGGGTTTCGATGGTAACGGCGACGAATTGACTTATTCATTAACTTCAGAAGTCGACGTTGGTGAACTTTCCGTTAGCCCAGACGGTTCCTTTAACTACACGCCACCGATGGAGTACACCGGCACCGCGATGTTCAGTTACAGCGTCTCCGACGGTGAGTTCAGTGATACCGGTGATGTCATGATTACGGTTGAAGCACAAACCGTGTCCACTGCAGCCTATGTGCGCGATGCATTTAATCAAGATGAACGCGCACAGCCACTATCGGTCAATGGACGTGAATTTACTGACGACGTGGCAGACACGGCGGAGTTCGCCGACTTGGTATCGGAGGGTCAGCAATGATGTTAAGCGCGTTGATTTTGATGTCGGGCCTTTTCAGCGCACCATCGGATCAAAGCGACGTACTGTGGCAGCCTCAGGCTGCCGCAGTGCCTACCGATATCACACAAGCTGAAGCGGCTTTCCAACAACATCCTAATGAACTCCGTGTAGCCTCTGAATTATTGAGTAAATACCTAAGAGAAGCGCGTGTTGAACAGGGGCACTATTATCTTAATCAAGCGAATGAACTCATCGCCAAGGTAGGTGCTGAACATCGCCAACGCGACTGGCTTATCGCGGTAGCGGATACGTTACAGTACCAACATGATTTTGCCCAAGCGCGTAAGGTGCTCAACCGAGTACTTGAGCAATCGCCTCGCGATGCGCAAGCTCAGCTAATGCTCGCTCGCATCGCACTCACCTTAAACGAGACAGACAGTGCCAAGCAGCACTGTGCTGACTTAATGGGAAGTGTTGCGTTGGGTATCGTCTCAACCTGCCTACTTGAAGTCCAAGGACGCGCGGGAAACCTACAAAGCGCTTACACACGGCTAAAACAATTACACGAACAACAACCTGGGCAAGCACAATCAGCCATTGCACACTGGCGGTTACAAATCTTAACCGAACAAGCCTTGTTGCTCGGTGATTTTCAAGCCGCACAACAATGGACCGCGGCCATGCCAACGCCACTCAATGTGGTTGATAAGAAGAGGCGCTTAGACAGCTACTTATGGGACACCGATGCGCAAGTGCCCAAAGCGCTCATGCTTGATTGCCAGCAGACTCCTGTCGATAGCATCACTATCCGCCTCGCTTGGGCAGAAAAGCGCAGTCAACACGGTCATTGCTGGCAAGACTACGCACGCGAGCGCATGCAACTGCGCGTTATGCGTGGAGAAAAGCTGCACAGTGCCGACATTGCCTACTACTTTACTTATGTTGAGCCCGATGCCGAGCAAGCCATTTATTGGGCGCAACAAAACATTGAGGTTGCACAGGAGCCCTTCGATTACCGTTTACTCTCTGCAGCTAAAGCACTTCAACCTCATCAGGAATCAGCACCATGAATACGCTTCGTTTAGCTTTATTTTCCCTTATTCTATTAGTGGGTGTGGCGCCAGCGAGTCAGGCACATACGTTTAGCACTTCATTTATTAACCTTAAGGCCCAAGCTGACGGCTTGCAGGTTCGATGGCAATTGACTTTCCATGATCTGCTCGCATTGAATCAGAGCTGGATGCCTGAAAATCGCATTAGTGGTGAGTTGCTTAATCAAAACCTCGATAAGCTGCAACACTTCGTTCAGCGCAGGGTGTTAGTCAGTAATGAAGAAGCGACTTGTGAGTTGGAGCTGAATAATGGCTCGCCGTGGTCCACCATCACCTTTGCACGCGAGCAATACATCGTGCTATCGATGACCAGTGACTGCCAACCCGATAGTTTCTCGAAACTTGTCATTGACGGTGTCTGGCAAGAGCTTCCTGACCACAAAATCATCGTTGAAGGTGACGTACTCGGTAACGTCCCGCGCCACGTGCTCGACCAAAACACACCACAATTCACCCGGTAGCGTGCGCCTTTGGCGCACGATCAGATCCACATGTCGCGCACGATGCGCGACCTACCGCACGGGGCGATGTCCCCCACGCGACGTAGCGTGCGCATTTTGCGCACGATCAGATCCACATGTCGCGCACGATGCGCGACCTACCACCCCGGCCGATGTACCCCACGCGACG
>MDTG01219467.1_pt1 | contig 11936 bp, 16 predicted proteins | sample 811421 | NCBI WGS metagenome assembly MDTG01 (sample SAMN05326645, study PRJNA326480) | marine metagenome | isolation source: seawater | place: Pacific Ocean: South East | collected 2011 | reverse complement strand
TCTTTGCTCTAATGGAAACTTAGATGCAACCATTCCAATAATAATTGCATTGTCTCCAGCTAAAACTAAATCAATTAAAATGATTTGAGTTAATATCGTTAACTGTTCTGGTGAAAATAAATCCGCAAACATTAGTTTTTAAGTATCATATCAGCACCTTTTTCTGCAATCATTATTGTTGGTGCATTTGTATTACCCGAAGTGATGTTTGGCATAATTGATGCATCAATTACTCTTAAATTTTTAATACCTTTAACTTTTAATTGTTCATCAACAACTGCCATATCATCTTGGCCCATTTTACATGTACCAACGGGGTGAAAAATTGTCTGAGTATAATCAGAGCCAGCTTTTACTAATTCTTCATCATCGTTAATATCAATACCTGGTCTATATTCTTCAGGTTTATATTTTTTAAAAGTTTCTGACTCCATGACAATTCTCCTCGTAAGTTTTAAGCCTTTTGCTGCTACCATCCGATCATGGTCAGTCGAGAGATAATTCATTTTTACTTTAGCATAAATTCTGGAGTCTTTATCTATGATATTTACGTGACCTCTACTCGAAGGCCTAATGTTTGACACTGTAGGAGTAAAAGCATGAAAATCATGATTTTTAGTTGCCCCTAGTGTATCCATACTCATTGGCTGAACATGCCATTGTAAATCTGGTAACTCTACAGCTGGATCGCTTTTTGCAAACATGCACATTTGGCTAGCACCCATTGTCATTGGACCACTTCGATTAAAAATATATTCTAAACCAATCATCAGGTTTCCAAATAAACTATTAATTTTTTTATTAAGTGATTTAAGTCCATGTACTTTATAAATTGGTCTAAACATAAGATGATCTTGCAAATTTTCACCCACTCCTTTTAGTTCATGAACTACCTTAATTCCTAAGTTTTTAAGTTTATCTGAATTCCCTATCCCTGATGTCTGTAAAATTTGAGGGGAACCAATAGATCCAGAGGAAAGGATTATTTCTTTATTAGAATTTACTTTTTTTAATTTATTATCTTGCCAGTACTCAACTGATTTTGCAGTCTTATCTTTAAAAATAATTTTTTTTACATGGGCATTAGTAATTATTAATAGGTTTTTTCTTTTTTTAATTGGATTCAAATATCCAACAGCTGTACTACATCTAAAACCATCCTTTTCTGTTACTTGGAAATAACCACAACCATGATTATCTCCAGTATTAAAATCTTTAGTCTTGGGAATGCCAAATTCTTCTGCAGCATTTTGAAATTCATTTAATAAAGGTAGTTGAATTCTTTGGTCTGATACTGAAAGAGGTCCATCAACACCATGAAAATCATCTTTACCTCTTTCTTGGTTTTCTGCTTTAATGAAATATGGTAGAACATCATCCCAGCCCCACCCAGAATTACCTAATTGTCTCCAAATATCATAGTCTCTACTTTGTCCTCTTATGTACAACAAACCATTTATTGCAGAACTACCACCTAAAGTTTTTCCTCTTGGATATCTGATAGATCTATTGTTCATTGTTTGATCAGGTTCAGTCTTATAACACCAATCAACCATCGGATTGTGCATCGTTTTAAAATATCCAACTGGTATATGTATCCATGGGTAATTGTCTTTTCCACCCGCCTCAATGAGAAGAACTTTATTATTTGTATTCTCTGATAATCTATTTGCAAGAACACATCCGGCAGAACCAGCGCCCAAAATAATATAATCAAAATTATTCATTAAAGTTTATAATTTAAATATTTTAAAAGTTTAATAACATATAGATCTTAATTTATATATCTGTTAAATTTTTGAATGCTTAATAAAGAGCAGATTCTAGATTATCAAAATGAAGGATTGGTTAAAAGTGCCACTTGCCTTTCAAAAGATAAGATAAATCAAATGAATCAAGCTCTAGACAATTATCTGTTTAATCACAAAAAAGAGAACAATGAGTTTGTAAGTGGTTTATATGAAAGAGATAATGAATTTCTTAAATTTGGACTTTATCCTGAAATAATAAATGAAGTTAAACAGTTAATAGGAGAAGATATAATTTTATGGGGTTCATCATTATTTTGTAAAGCTGAAAAAACAGGCAATGAAACTCCTTGGCATCAAGATGGAGAATATTGGCCAATCAAACCACTTAAATCTTTAACAGTATGGATAGCCATTGATGAGGTTACAAATGAAAATGGACCTCTGCAGTATATTCCTGGTTCTCATTTAGATAAAAAATTAGTTGAACACCAAACATTAAATAAAAAAAATATAACTTTGAATCAAACTTTGAAAAATATTGATTCAATAAGAGATAAAGCAAAAACTGTTACTTTAAATCCAGGTATGTTTTCCATTCATGATGTATATTTATTTCATGGTTCAAAGGCTAATAATTCAGGAAAACGTAGAGCTGGTCTTACTTATAGATATATGCCAGCAAATTGTTTTTTTGATCATAATGGTGCTAAAAAAATCGAAAAAAAAATTGGCTATTCTTTGCAACGACAATTACATTTAGTAAATGGCTGTGATAAAGCTAATAATAAAATTTTTAGAGATCATACTAAGTAATTTTACTAAAATTTTAATTTTTTTTTCTTTAGAATGTTTATAATTTATGAATCTTTGATTTTTCAACATAAGATACGCTTATTTTGCTTAATTTGACAAATTAGCCCTTGTTTTAGATTTCAAATTTTGATTAGGTTTCGTTTTTAAAAATAACGAGAGGAAGATAAAAAATGAAAAAAATCATTTCAATGTTATTTGCAGTTACAATGGTATTTGGATTTATTTCTAATGCTAATGCTGCAAAAACACTAAAATGTCAGACTGTTCTTAACACTAAGGCTGATGAAGTTAAAATGTTAAAGGATTTTACTGATACTGTAACAACTTTAACAGGAGGTTCGTTAAAGTTCGAAATTTTGCCTGCGGGTGCAGTAGTTGGGGTTAAAGAAACTCTGGACGCAGTAGACAAAGGATTAATCGATTGTGGATTTGCTTGGACACACTATTGGTCAGGCGATCATCCTGCTGCTATGTTATTTGGTTCTCCAGTAGCTGGTGGTGGAGTAGGAATTGATAACATCGCGTTCTTATCATGGTTTCAATATGGTGGTGGTAAAGAGTTATACGACCAACTTTGGAAAGAAATGGGAAGAGATATTAAAGGATTTATGATTCAACCAGTTGGACCTGAGGCTTTGGGTTGGTTTCCAAAACCAATTAAAGACATGGCTGATTTTAGAAAATATAAATTCAGAACTCCTCCAGGAATACCAGGACAAACTTATAAGGATATTGGTATAGCGTCTGTTGCAATGGGTGGTGGTGATATTTTACCAGCTCTTGAAGCAGGAACTATTGATGCTGCTGAATGGTGTTGTCCAAAACCAGATTTAACATTTGGTTTCCAAAAAGTATTAAAGCACTACTATCTTCAAGGTTTACACCAAGTTGTAGTAAATGCTGACTTTTATATTACTGGAAAGACTTATAATGCTATGAGTGATCATGAGAAGAAATCTCTTGAAGTTGCAGCTAATGCTTCATTAGCTAAATCTTTAAGTTATAGAATCTATGAAAACGGCAAAGCATTAAGAGAGCTTACTACTAAACATGGAGTAATATTAGAAGATACACCTTCAGATTACTTTACAGAATATATGGCTGCTGCAAAAGCTTCTTTAAATAAGAATGCTGCAGACAACAAATTTTTTAATGAGGTTTATACTTCAATGAAAAATTTTGCTGACATCGCTGTACCATTCTGGAGTGGTGCTCAAATGTCTAATGCGAAGCTAGGAATGGCTCACGCAGCAACATTAAAATAATAAGCAATTACTTTTGAATTTTTAGAGCGGACTTTTACAGTCCGCTCTAATTTTTTTTTAACTAAAATTTATGGCAGACGAACCAAGTAATTTAGATATATCAGATGAAATGATTGCTGAGAGGCGAGGTGGTTCGGGAAAAATGCCTGATGATATGCCATTATGGATGGCTAGTTGTATTTTAAATATAGACAAATTTAGCAAGTGGATTGGTAATATTGTTTGTTGGATATTGATGCCACTTATTTTTGCCATGACTTATGAAGTGTTAGCAAGAAAATTATTTCATTCACCAACGATTTGGGCATATGATATTAGTCGTTTTTTGTACGGTGCTCTTTTTATGCTTGGTGCTGGTTACGCACTTTCTAGAGGAGTACATATAAGAGCAGATTTTCTTTACAGAAATTTTAAAACTAAAAATCAGGGGATAATTGATTTTTGGTTATATCTTTTATTTTATTTTCCAGGATTAATTGTTTTTCTTTATATGACCATTGGGTATGTGGGAGAGTCTATTCAAAGAGGCGAGAGAGGCATGGATACTACATGGATGCCATATATGTGGCCAATAAAGACATGCTTATTAATTGGTATTATTTTTTTACTTATTCAAGGTGTCTCTGAATTATTAAAAAGTTATTGGGCAGCTAAAAAAGGTGAATGGCCTGGAGATTCTAAATGATAGCTGAATTTATAGATCCAGCAATATTAGGTTTTATTCTTGTTGGAGTAATGCTTTTTGCAATATTTGTCGGGTTTCCAATTTCATTTACTTTAATATTTCTTGGTTTTGTATTTGGTTATTTAGGATTTGGAAAATTAGTTTTCTATTTAATGACACTTCAATTTTCTATGGTAATGACAGAACAAACACTCGCCGCAGTCCCACTATTTGTATTTATGGGGATTATGATGGAACAAGCAGGATTAATGGAAAGATTGTTTTCAGCCTTCCAAATGATGTTAGCAAAGGTAAAAGGTTCATTATATTATGCAGTTTTATTTGTTTCAGTAATATTTGCAGCCGCCACAGGTATTGTTGGCGCCTCAGTCACAATTCTTGGAATAATGGCTGCAAAATCGATGAATAGATCTGGATATGACGTAAGACTAGCAGCAGGTACTATTACAGCTGGTGGAACTTTAGGAATATTAATTCCACCAAGTATAATGTTGGTTGTAATGGGACCAATAATGGAAATACCAGTCATTGACCTTTTTGCAGCCGCAATTCTTCCAGGAATACTTCTTGCAAGTTTATATGCTGGATACACAACAATTAGATGTATGATTAATCCGAAATTAGGCCCTGTTATACCAGAAGATATGAGAGCAAAAAGTATGAAAGATGTATGGATTGAATTTTTTCTTGGTCTTGTGCCACCAGCAGCATTAGTTTTTGCTGCTTTAGGGAGTATTTTATTTGGATTTGCTACACCTACAGAAGCAGCAGGATGTGGCGCCATGGGTGCTTTAGTTCTTTCATTGGCATATAAAAAACTCACTTTTCCTAAATTGCAAGATGCTTTAGTAAAAACACTTGAGATAACCGCTTTAATTATGGTCCTGGTCGCAGCATCAAATTTTTTTGGGGCTGTTTTTGCAAGATTAGGCACACCAAGTTTGCTAACTGAATTTTTATTAGGATTAGAAATGAATAAATACCTAATCTTAGCAATGATAATGGTTATGATCTTTTTGTTAGGATGGCCATTAGAATGGGTACCAATAGTAATGATTATTGTTCCAATAATCTTACCATTAGTAGAGGCATTAGGTTTTAATCTTACATGGTTTGCAATTTTGGTTGCAGTAAATTTACAAACTGCCTGGCTCTCACCTCCAGTCGCTCTCTCTGCTTATTTTTTAAAAGGCGTAGTTCCAGAGTGGGATCTCAAAGATATTTATTATGGAATGATGCAATTTATGGTCTTACAAGTTATAGGATTAATTTTAATTATTTTATTTCCTAAAATTGCACTTTGGCTTCCAACTCTCTTATATGGACAGTAGGATTTATTAGTTTAAAATACAGTCAATGAATCAACCAAAAGCAAAGTATTCTAAATCAAATTGGGACCTGGTAACAGTAAATCCAAATTATAAAATTTGGGACTGGAAAGATCTTTTTTGTTTTTGGGGAGTAAATGTTCAAAGTGTAATTGGTTTCTCACTGGTTGCTTCACTTTATATGATATATAATTTAAATACGTTTATAGTTTTTTTTGGTATTATTTTAGGTTCATTTTTAGTTTATCTTTTTTGTAATTTAATTGGTAAACCTTCTCAAAAATTTGGTTTGCCTTTTGTGGTGCTTTTAAGATCATCTCTAGGTTTTAATGGAGCTAAATTTTTTGGATTAATAAGAAGTCTAGTTGGAATTTTTTTATTTGGAATTCAAACATATTTTTTATCCAAAATCTTTGGATATCTTTTAAGAATAATCATATTTTCAATTGATAATTCATTATTAGATAGAGAAATATTCCTTACTTTTTTATTAGGTTTGAATTTAATTGATTGGGCTTCATTAATTTTTGTTATTATTTTACAAACTCTAATGTTCAGCATAAGTATTCAATATAATAAAAAGATAATTAATTATTCTGCAATTATAGTTTATACAGGAATGATCTTTTTTTTCTTTGTTATCCTCTTAAGCGATGTAAAAATTACTACACAAGCATTTTTACAAATACTTAATTTTCAAAATTTTTTAGATATTAATAATTTAGCTCCTTTACTAACTGTTGCAGGAACAATTTTTGCTTATTTTTCTATAGTTATTGTAAGCTATGGTGATATTTCTAGGTACGTAAGAAATAAAAAAGAACTTAATAAAGGAAATCTTAGTTTAATATTAAATTTAATAATTTTTTCTTTTTTTTCAATTTTTATTGTGGCGGGATCTGATATTTTTTTAAATCAGAAGTTTTCAAATATAGATAGAATTTACACAAATCCTACAGATATTATCGGTAAGTTTGATGACATGCAAATAACTATAATTGTTCTTTTGTTTGTTATAGTAGCATCTGCTTCAACAAATTTAGTTGCTAATTATATTCCATCTCAGTACTCATTGATAAATTTTATGCCAACAAAATTTAATTTTAAAAGTGCTAGTTATATAATTTCATTAATAGGTCTATTGGTTGCAATTTTTTGGCTTACTGTCTTAAGTCAAATAGGCATTTTATCTTTCATTGATACGTTTAGTTGTTTTTTTGGACCTTTGTTTGGTGTTATGACAATTGATTATTATTTTATCAAAAAAGAAAAACTGATTAATAAAGATCTTTATTCAACTGAGAATATCAGCGCTTATTATTATTCAGGTGGCTGGCATATTAAAGGTGCTTATTCTTTGATTATAGGTTTTATTTTTTCTGCATCAACTATATGGAATTCAAATTTAATGTTTTTGCAGTCTTATGCCTGGATAATTGGTGCTTTAGTGGCTTCTATTACATATTATCTTTTAGCAAAAAAATAATTATATGGATAAAAATAACTTCGACTTTAAGAATAGAACTGCCGTTATAACTGGTGGAGCCCAAGGTTTTGGTTTGGATATTGCTAAAAGGTTTTTAGACTCAGGAGCCAAAGTAATAATTTGGGATGTAGACAGCCAAATGGTAAAAAAAGCTTTAAAAGAGTTAAATAATTCAAATTGTAGCTCAAATATTGTCGATGTATCAAATTATAAGGATGTTGAAAATTCTACAAACGAAATAACAAAAAAAGATAAAATAGATATCTTAATCAATAATGCTGGTATTACTGGTCCAACAGCAACTTTATGGGAATACGATATTGAGATGTGGAAAAAAGTTGTTGATATTAATTTAATGGGAACTTTTAATTGTTGCAAAGCTATAGTACCAAATATGATTAAAAATAACTATGGTAGAATTGTTAATGTTGCATCAGTAGCTGGAAAAGATGGTAATGCTAATGCAAGTGCATATAGTGTAGGTAAAGCTGGAGCAATTGGGTTAACTAAATCTTTGGGTAAAGAGCTGGCTCACAAAAATATAGCTGTAAATGTCGTTACTCCTGCTGGAGCTAGAACACGAATTTTAGATCAAATGACAAAAGAACATGTGCAAAGAATGTTATCTAAAGTGCCAAGAGGTAGATTTCTTGAGGTTGAAGAATTTTCATCTTTAATTTGTTGGCTTTCTTCTGAAGAAAATACTTTTTCCACAGCAGCTATTTTTGATATTAGTGGTGGACGCTCTACGTATTAATTCATAGATTTTTGCTTACTATTTTTGCATTATTGATTTTAGCTCGGCTCAATTTGATATCTTTGGATACAACTGGCGCAAAAATCATTATTGACCAATAAATAAGGAGTATAAATATAGAAATTGTTTTCATAATGAAGATATAAGGGTAAAAATTGATTTTTGAATGTTTAAATTTTGTCAAAATAATGTATTAAGAATTTTTTTAAAATTAATTTTATGAAATTTTCAATTAGATTTTTTATTTTTTGGCTTTTAATAAATTCAATTAGTTTTGCTAACGAGACAAAGGTATTTTACTTTACAGAAGACGAGCTCTCTAAATTAGATGTAAGAAAGGTACGAGGAGCAGACAATAAGACAATTTACACTATTGGATCTAACGAAAAAGGGAATTTCTTAAAAGCAGTTGCCGATAATGCTGCTTCTGGATTAGGAAAACAATTAAAAATAGATTTAAACAAAACACCATTTATAAACATCACATGGAAAATTGAGAAAGATTTACAAGGCATTAAAGAAAATACAAAAAAAGGACATGATTTTGCAGCCAGAGTTTTTGCAGTTAAAAAGACTGGAGCCACACCCCTTTCAAATAGAGCAATTAACTATGTATTTTCTAGTAACAACGAAATTGGGTTTAATTCACCCAGTCCTTATACAAAAAAATCTATAGATAATGTCTTGGCAACTACGCAAAATAATCTAAATGAGTGGATTACAGTAAAAGCAAATGTAAAAGACGACTTTAAAAGATTCCATAATTTAGATGTAGATGAACTGGATGGTTTAGCAATCATGTCTGATACTGATAATTCAAAAATGAAGGCTGTTGCCTATTATCAAAACATTTACTTTTCAGCTGAATAATTAGGGTTTAAGATATTTTTTTAAAGCTGCACTAAATAAAGATAAAATAATTGCAATAACGACATCTTCTAATGGACTTGCTTCAGGATATCCAAAGTTCCAAGCTATAACCATTATTAGCCATATTACAAAAATATTCATATTTATATTTATACTCTAGTTTCTGTAAAATAATTAGTTTTTTTGATATAATTTAATTATGCATAAAAATTTTTTCCATAATTTAAAAATATATTATGAGGATACAGACTCTGGAGGAGTAGTTTATTATGCAAATTATTTAAAGTTTTTAGAAAGAGCTAGAACTGAAGCATTATTTTCAATTGGTTTTAGTAATAAAAAAGTTCAAAATATTTTTGATTCATTAATAATTGTTAAGTCATGTAATATTGAATATAAAAAATCAGCATATTTAGAAGACGAATTGTCAATTAGATCATTTGTTAAATCAATTACAAAAACATCATTTTTTATGAATCAAATAATTACAAAAGACAAAGATGTTGTTGTAGAAGCTCAAGTTCATTTAGTATTTGTTAATAAACAGGGTAAGCCAGTAAAAATACCAGATGAAATATACTCAAAATTCAAACCGTACTTTTGTGACACAATCAAAACTTAGCAATTTTTTTTGCTTTTCTAAATGTATGATTAATCATTAAGGAAGTTATAACTTTAGTATTAACGTTTCTAGGACTTGGATGATAGCAAGCTATTAATATTTTACCATCAGGTAATTTATAATCTTTATTATGTTTAAAAACAAATTTTTTTTTAATTTTGAATTTTTTTTTATAAATTTTTGAACAATTATCAAAAGCAACTTTACCAAGAGCAACAATAACTCTTAGTTTTTTTAAATAGTCTAGTTCTTTAATAAAATAATTAGAACACGTCACAAGTTCATTATTTTTTGGTTTATCACCTGGTGGGACACATTTTAACATATTAGTAATAAATGTGGATTTCAATTTTAAACTATCATTTTTATTTTTAGAAAAATTTTGATTTGATATTTTTACTGAATAAAGACTTTTAAATAGAAAATCACCTGATTTGTCCCCTGTGAAAGCCCTCCCTGTTCTTGTTCCTCCATGAGCAGCAGGAGCCAAACCCACAATCATAAGTTTTGCATTTACATCTCCAAAACCAGTGACAGGTTTTCCCCAATATTTCTCATTTATATTTTGTTTTCTTTTTTCTAATGATACTTTTTTTACAAAATTTATTAGACGAGGACATTTTTTACATTTTATTATTGTCTTATTTAATTTTTTAAATTTAATATTCATTTATGAGATTCATATATTTCTTATTAATTATATTTATATCTTTAACAAATGAAATTAAAGCAGATTCAAAAAAACAAACTTTAGATGAACTGAAAAAAGGTGGTAATATAATTTTTATAAGACATGCTTATGCACCTGGTGGGGGAGATCCAAATAATTTTGATATTAATGATTGCTCAACTCAAAGAAATCTTAATAAAGCAGGACAAGAACAATCAAAAAAAATTGGAATTTTTTTTAAAAAAAATGATATTCCGATTGATTTAGTTATTTCAAGTGAATGGTGTAGATGTCAGGAAACTGCCTTAATTGCATTTACAAATTTTGAAACAAAAAAATTTCTTAATTCTTTTTATAGCGAAAAATTTGCAAAAAATAAAAAAACGCAAATGAAAAATCTCAAAAGATATATTAATAATTGGAAAAGTAATAATAATTTAGTATTAGTCACTCATTATGTGGTAATAAATGAGGCTCTTAATTATTCACCAGTATCTGGAGAAATTGTAATTTCAGATAAAAATTTAATAAGGAAAGGAAATATACAAATAGAGTATTAAAAGATTATGTCATCGAAAAAATCAATGAAACAAGCTCAAAAGCAAGCTTATGCTAGACATAGAAAAAATATTACAAATAATCGATTTGCTTCTAAAAAGAGAAATTTTAAAAAAAATAAAAAAAAAAATTAACTTTCTTTTTTAAATTTTTCAATTTTTTGACATGTGGAAATTTTTGATATGCCTTCCTCGTTATTTAAAACAGTTTTAATAAATATTTCTTTTTTATCCTTTTCAAATAAAATTTGAGTGTAAAATTGTGGATAACCGTGTTTATGAGTTGAGATTTTTCCATTCTCTTCGTAGACATTTCTAACGTAAGAATTGGATTTTTTTATACTTAAATCTGTTAGCCTATATTTTTGAAATGTTTTTTCTTTATAAATATAATTTCTAATCATTATTAATTCATCTAAATTAATAATATATTCATTTTTTAAGAATTCATCCTGCTTATCATCACACGAACTCATGATAATTATTTCTGATTTTGCATTGAAGTTAGGTAGAATTATAAAAAAAATAGAAATTATGATTTTAATTTCTCTCATTTTTTTCAGTAAAAAATAACCCAATCAAAAGTAATGCAGTCCACAAAATACCTAAAAGTGCCTTAAATATACTAGTTTCTGAACTCCATATATTTATTACAAGTGCACCAAAAACTAGACCTCCAATGTAAATAATTACAAGAATTAACGATTTATTCATTTTTTAAATTTTTTTTAAAAAGAGAAATACCATTATTAATTTTATATGTATAGGATTCTTCAAAACTTTCTAATTGCCAACCAGTCAATCTTTTTTTGATAGTTTCAATATTATTTCTTTTCCATTGGTCAGTTGTGCTCTCTAATTTCCATGTTTTTTTTTCCTCATTATTTCTTCCACAACCATAGCAATACCCAGTTTTGGGATCTGTTTTACAAATACTTATGCAAGGAGAAATAATCATTATAACATTATAATGGAAAATTTATGCGATTTACAATAATTGTCGTTGGACAAATAGTTTCAATAATATATAAAACCTTTGAATTTGTGGGGCGATGGCGGAATTGGTAGACGCGTCGGTCTTAGGAACCGATAGAGCAATCTGTGAAGGTTCGAGTCCTTTTCGCCCTACCAT
>MDTG01389691.1_pt1 | contig 11937 bp, 13 predicted proteins | sample 811421 | NCBI WGS metagenome assembly MDTG01 (sample SAMN05326645, study PRJNA326480) | marine metagenome | isolation source: seawater | place: Pacific Ocean: South East | collected 2011 | reverse complement strand
GTAAAATTAACTAGAGACTTAAAGAAAAATTTCACAATTACAAAAAAAAAAAATTAAGAGATTTTTATAAAAAAAATTTTTACGACTTAGTCAAAAAATGCAGTAGGCGATTTAATGATACCGTAGAAGAATATAAACATTTAATTATACCTTGGTTTTTACCAAGAGATTATAAGTTAAAAAGTAATGATGAGGGAGACGTTTTCAGACAAAAAGTAAGAGAAAAAAAGGCAGATTTTTTTTATGCTTATCCTAAGCAAGGTTTATTCGAAGTTTTACAACAAAAATTTAAAACTGTTTTATTTAAGAAAGGTATTAAAATTTTTCTGAATACTAATGTAACCTTTAATAAAAATAAAACAATAATTATAAAAAAAAATAAAAAAATTTTATTTAATAATTGCAAATTTGACAAAGTTTTCTTCTGTGCCCCCTCTGCATTGATTTTAAAATTTATTGACCTAAAACATTTTAAAAAATTAGCTAAATACAGAAGGTTTTTACAAAATGTATTAATTGAAATTAATTCACAGTATAATTTTACTGAAATGATATGTCTGAATAAAAACATTTATAAATTAAATAGAATTTCTTTGGTTAGCCTAAATAAAAAAAAAAATAAATCATTGATACAACTTGAAATTATAAATGACAAAGAATTCTTAAGTAGTAATTTAAAAAAACAAATTAAAAATGAAATTAAGAAAATTTTTAAATCGAAACAAAAACCAATTATTTTGGGATATAAAACATCTAGAGTAATGTTTTTTCCATCAAACAAGTGGAAAAAGAAAGCAAAAGAAATTTTAAATAGATGGATAAAAAAATTTGATGGAAGATTTAATATGAGATACTCTTTTGGGCCATTTAATATGGCTAAAGCCTGGTATTATGCTAAGGAAGATTCAAAATTAAAATGAAACAAGATATATTTTATCAAAAGATTGAAGCAGATGCTTTTTTTGAACGTCATAAAAAGAATCATAAAACTTTGCATGATCAAATTAATAAAAATTTTTTAAGAAAAACAAAAAAAGAAATTTACGATATTTTACGAAAAAATATAAAGATTAATAAAAATTTTAAGGTTTTAGAAGTCGGGTGTTATATTGCTGATCTTTTGTATCAAATCAATAAGAAACATAAGTGTAAAGTATATGGAATAGAGCCATCAAAACACGCATGTAAATTGGCTAAAAATATTTATTCTTTAAAATTAGAAAATAAAACATTTCTTAATTCAAAATTCTTTAAATTAAAAAAAAATAACCACCAGGTTTTTGATATTATAATTTTCGATGATGTTCTGTCTTGGATTGATAGAGATTTAATTTTGCCTACATTTGGTGTAATTGATTGGATTCTAAAAAAAAACGGACATATTTTTTTCAGAGACTTTAGCCCAAAAAAAAATTTTGCTCACCCAAATCACCATTGGAAAACAAAAAAAATTTTTAATTTTAAACATAAAAACGGTCATATGGCTTTCTTCTTAAACAGCGGTAAATTTAAAAAAATTTACCATTTAGAATATTCTACAAATAAATTTCAAAAAATAAAAATTAAAAACAAAGCCTCTATGATTTGGTCAGATACACTAATAAAGAAAGTTTCAGGCTTTACACACCCAATTATAAAAATATAAATATTTTATAATTAACTTAAGTATTCGATAATTTTTTAATTATACATTTTGCCTTTAAGGTATTTTTATTAATTTTTTTTACGTCATTAAAAATAATTTTTAGTCCATTTAATTTTATAAAAGCTCTTGGATATTCGTCTGAGTCTAGCATTCTTATTTTATTAAATACTGAAATAATTCTTTTTTCAGAGACCAAATTTGATTCTTTAGGCTTAATTCGTTTGAAATTATAAATTTTCCCTTTTTGTATATTGGATTTTGGTAATTTTTTTATAATTTCAAAAATCATCATTTCTATAATTTTTGTCATTCGTTTAAAAATTCCCTCAAGATTTCCATCTAAGTCTAATTTTTTTTTTAATATAATTGGTCCAGCATCTAATTTTTCAATCATTTTTATCGCGCATAAAGGAGATTTTTTAAAGCCTCTAATAATTAAATTTTGGATTGGAGATCCGCCTCTTCCAAAAGGCAAAGGGGCAACATGAAAATTTATACAATTAAAACTATTTATAATATTTGTAGGTACTTTGTAACTCCAGTGAGTAAAAAATATAAATTTTGGTTTTATTTTTTTCAAATATTTTAAATTTAATTTTTCTTTTTTTTTTATAAAAGTAAAATTTTTATTTCTTAATTTATTAGAACTGTATTTGATAAACCATTTTTTTGAGGAACATATTACATATATCATTCTTCAATTTTTCTCACTATTTCGAAAGCTTCTGAATATAATTTAGATGATTGGCTACCTCTTAATTTTGCAAGGTTTGTGATACCGGATAAGGATAAAGAATGAGGTTTTTTTCTTAATTCTTGTTTATAAGCTTTTACTGCTTTAATCTTTTTTTTCCAAAATTTCGTAATATTAATAAACAAATTTGGTTTAAAACTCCCGTCAATTTTATAACTTGCAAAGTCTGTCGATGATGGAATTTCAAAAAATCTGATTTCAGGATTTTTTATTTTATTTTCAGGCCTAAAAGCTGTAAGAGTTGCTCTGGATATTAATTGATGGTCAATATTTAAGTCAGAATAGTTGTGAGTGTAAATAATATCAAATTTAATTTTTTTTTTTATTTTTTCAATTTCTTTTGCTAATTTAAGTAAACCAACTTTATCTAATTGATTATCTTCAAAATTTAAATTTTTGATCCATTTAAATCCCAGAATTTTTTCTGCTTTTTTTAAACTTGCTATTCGACCTTTATGTGCCAATCCACCTTTATTCCTTGAGGAAACTCCGTCAGTAAAAGATATTGCTAGGACTTTATCTCTCTCGCTTATATGTTTTGCTATTGTACCAGCCATTCCAAAAGTTTCATCATCTGGATGAGCCACAACAATAAGGATTTTTTTTTTCACTTTTTTGAGAGTTTTTTTACTAATTTTGATATCTTTGCATCATCTTTATAAATTTTTGACATTATGTCTGATGCTTCTATTGGGGCATATTTAAAAGCTAGCCTTAAAACATTCATCCAATTTACGTTATTTTTTTTTCTTATACCCTCTATTTTATCGATTATTTTCAGGCTTTTGATGTTAATTCTATTTTTTGACATATTCAAATTATAAGTATTTAACAACATTATAAATGAAAAAAAATAAAGTTAAAGTAGCTTTTCTTCTAGATAAACAAAACGACTGGTTATTAAACTATCTTAACACAAAAAAATTTCAAAATTATCTTAATAATCTTTATAAGATAAGTCTTGTATTTAATCAAAAAAATCTTGCAAAATATGAGATTGTGTTTGTTTTAGGTTATACAAAAATCTTAAAAAAACAATTGTTAAAGAGATGTAAAAATATTTTTCTTATACATGAAAGTAAATTGCCAAAAGGTAAAGGCTTTTCACCAATTCAATGGCAAATTTTACAAGGAATAAATTTAATAGATGTTTGCCTTATTAGACTAGTTGAGCGTTTTGATAGTGGTCCTATTATTTTAAGAGATAGAATTAAGTTTGATGGAACAGAACTTTATGATGAAATTAGAAAAAAGCAATTTTATTGCACAGAGAGACTTATAAAAAAATTTCTAAAAAATTATCCCAAAATTAGTCAATACAGTCAGAAAGGTAAGCAAACATATTACAGAAAAAGACATCTTAAAGACTCAAAATTAAACATTTCTAAAACAATTAAAAGTCAATTTAATTTACTTAGAATTTGCAATAATTCTCAATGGCCAGCCTTTTTTTACTTTAAAAATAAAAAATATTTAATAAAGATTTTTAAAACACATGATAAATAATATACTTAAAACTCATCCAGTTTTTATTGCAGAAATATCTTGTAATCATAATGGATCATTAAAAAATGCAAAAAAACTTATTTTAGAGGCAAAAAAATCGGGTGCCGATTTTGTTAAGTTTCAAACATATACTCCAAGTACAATGACAATAGATTCATTAAAAAAAGATTTTAAAATTAAAAAAGGCATATGGAGAGGTAAAAATTTATGGCAATTATATCAATTGGCACAAACACCATTCGAATGGCAAAAAATTTTATTTGATTTTGCTAAAAAAAATAAAATTAAGTGTTTCAGCACACCATTTGATGAAACAGCTGTTGATATACTAGCGAAACTTAATTGTCCAATTTATAAAGTTTCATCTTTTGAAATAAACCATCTACCATTGATTGAGAAAATAGCAAAACTCAAAAAACCTATGATCATTTCTACCGGAACCGCACAACTGAACGAAATTGATGATGCTTTTTTTACTGCTCAAAAGAATGGATGCTCTGATATTACTCTCTTGTATTGTGTGAGCAACTATCCAGCAAAATCAGAGGATTTTAACTTAAATAATATTGCTTTTTTAAAGCGAAGATTCAATTGTAAAATTGGTTTATCAGATCATTCTGTTGGAGATGAAATTTCTAAACTGGCAGTAATGGCTGGAGCAGAATTAATTGAAAAGCATATAAAATTACCCAATCAGAAAACAGGATTTGATTTAAAATTTTCATCTACAGCTACAGAGATAAAAAATTTAATATCAGAACTTAAAAAAATTTATAGTATTCTTGGTAAAAAAAACTTTATTAGAAAGCATAGTGAAAAAAACGCATACCAGCTAAAAAGGTCAATTTATTGTATTAAAAATATTAAAAAAGGAGATAAATTTTCTCCACAAAATATAAAAATAATTCGACCAGGTTTTAGTCTAAGCCCAAAATACTATAAAAAAATTTTAAACAAAAAAAGTCCTTATAATATTTATCATGGTCAAAGATTAAAAAAAGATTTAATTAAAATGTTAAAATTAGAGATATAAAATGTCCAAAATAACTTATGGGAAACAATATATTGACTCGTTAGATAAAGCTTCGCTTGACAAAACTATTAAAAGTGAATTTTTAACTACAGGTCCAAAAGTAATCGACTTTGAAAAAAAACTTCAAAAATATGTTGGATCAAAATATGCTCTTTCATGTAGCTCGGGTACCGCTGCTTTGAATCTTGCAATCGAGGCTTTAGGTTTACCCGTTGGAAGTTGTGTAATAATTCCTACAATTAATTTTATATCTTCGTTTAATATATGCAAAAAATTAAAATTTAGAATTTATTTATGTGATGTAGATAGGTTTACAGGACAAATAACACCAGAATTAATAAAAAAATGTATTAAAGAAAATAATATCAAAAAAGTTGATTTACTAATAAGCATGTACCTGGCGGGATTTCCAGAAAATATAGAAGGAATTTATAATCTTAAAAAGAAATTTAAATTTAAAATTATAGAAGATGCATGTCATGCGTTTGGTGCTAAATATAAATTCAAAGATGAATATTATCATGTTGGTAAATGCAAACATTCTGACATATCAACTTTTTCATTTCATCCTATAAAGACTATTACGACTGGAGAGGGTGGATTAATTACAACAAATAATCGAAATTATTACATAAAAATGAAACTCTTAAGGTCTCATGGTATCTCAAAAACTAAATCTCACTGGAGGTATGATGTGCTCTTAAGTGGATATAATTATAGATTGAGTGATATTAATTGTGCACTGGGTTTAAGCCAGTTGAAAAAGATTAATAAATTTTTAAATAAAAGAAAAAAAATATATGAGTTCTATAAGAAAGAACTTAATAATTATAATAATATAATAAAATTTCCAAATTATTATAAAAAGAATAATTCAAGTTATCATTTAGCAATTATAAATATAAATTTTAAAAATAAAAAAAAAAATAAAGATAAATTTTTCAAATATATGCTTCAAAAAAAAATAGTGTTACAATATCATTACATTCCCATACATACTTTTAAAGTTGGAAAAAATATTTCTAATAAATCCAAAATTTTTAAAAATGCTAATTCGTACTTCCATAATACTGTCAGTTTGCCAATACATTATAATTTAAATTATAAAGATTTAAGAAAAGTTGTATCTTGTATTAAAAAATATTTGAAATAATTTTATGAGGTTGTCATTAGGAACTGCTAATTTTGGAATAAAATATGGTTTTTTAAATAAAAGTTTAAAAAGAAAAGATATAAAAAAAATTAAAAGTTTCTGTATTAAAAAAAAAATTTTACATATCGATACTAGCACAGATTATAAAAATTCATTTAAATTTATAAATAAAATAATAGATAAAAAATTTAAGGTTATTATAAAAATAAAATTTAAAAATAAAAAATTAAATGACTATAAAAGTTTTAAAAAACATATTTTATTTATAAAAAATAAACTAAATATTAAGAGTTTTTATGGATTACTCATTCATGAGCCTAAAGATTTGATTGGAAAAAAAGGATTAAAAAGAATAAATTTTTTCAAAAAAATACAAAAGCAGGAGTTAGTCAAAAAGATTGGTATTTCAATTTATTCTTATTTAGATTTAAAGAGAATTGAGCGTTTTTTGGAGCCTGAAATAGTCCAGTTTCCATTAAATGTTTTTGATGACAGAATTACTAAGACAAAATGGTTTAAGGATGTAAAAAAAAACCCAAAAGTGGAGACTTATGCGCGTTCGTGTTTTTTGCAGGGTTCTTTAATTAATTTTAAAAGAAGTAATAAAAAGGTCATCAGCAGTTTCAGGGGTGATTTCGATAATTTTCATAAATGGTGTGAAAAAAAAAATTTATCACCTATGGATGCTTGTATTCATTTTGTTAAAAAATATAGGAATATTGATTATTTAATTGTTGGTTTTGACGATATCCATCAATTAATTTATATAAATAATTCATTTAAAAAAAAAAACATAAAAATACCAAATATATTTTGTAAAAATAAAATTAAATTAGTTGATCCTAGGTTATGGTAATAAAAGATACTGCAATAATAATTCAAGCTAGATATAACTCAAAAAGATTTAAGGGTAAAATTTTTCAAAAAATAAATAAAAAAGCATTGTTAGAAATTTTAATTGAGAGACTTAAAAAATCGAAAACTATAAAAAAAATTATAATAGCATCAACTAAAAATAAACTTGATAAAAAAATTATAAATTTCTGTAATAAAAAAAATATAAACGTTTTTGTTGGATCAGAAAAAAATGTATTATCAAGATACTATTTTGCAGCTAAAAAATTTAAATTAAAACATATTGTAAGAATTACTTCAGATTGCCCATTTGTATGTCCAAAATTATTAGATATGATGATACTTAAATATAAAAATAAAAAAATAGACTATCTATCAAATATTAATCCCCCTACATTTCCTGATGGTATGGATATAGAAATTTTTAATTTTAAAGCTTTAAAAGACGCCTTCTTTAATGCAAAATATTTAAATCAAAAAGAGCATGTAACTAAATATATAGTTAACAGTCAAAGGTACAAAAAATTTAACTTTAAAAACTTAGAAAATTTATCGCACCTTAGAGTGACAGTAGATTACCCAGAGGATATAAAAATATTAAAAAAAATTGCAAAACACTTCAGAGGATTTAATTTTAGTTTTAAAGATTTGCATATTTACTTGAAAAAAAATAATACAAGAAAAAAAAATAAATTTAGAAATTTGTCAGAATATAATTCTTTAGGTCAAGCCAAATGGCAAAAAGCTAAAAATATTATTCCAGGTGGAGTAATGCTATTTTCTAAAAATCCAGATTTGTATCTACCAAAAAAATGGCCAGCTTACTTTTCGAAAACAAAGGGTTGTGCTGTTTGGGATTTAAATAAAAAAAAATATTTAGATATGTCTTTTATGGGATTAGGAACCAATATTCTTGGCTATTCAGACAGTAGAGTAGACAGTATTGTCAAAAAAGTTGTTAAAGAAGGTAACTTAAGTACTCTAAACAATATAGAGGAAGTTGAATTAGCTGAAAGACTAGTTGGTATGCATCCCTGGTCAGACATGGCTTTTCACGTAAGAACTGGAGCCGAAGCAAACGCTGTGGCAGTAAGACTAGCAAGGGCTGCAACATCTAAAAATAAAGTTGGTATATGTGGTTACCATGGTTGGTCGGATTGGTATCTATCATCTAACCTTAAAAATAAAAACGCTTTAGGCAATCATCTAATGAATAATTTATCGGTAAAAGGAGTTGATACTAAACTAAAAAACTCAACATTTGTTTTTAATTTTAATGATTATAAAAGTTTAGATTTAATTTCCAAAAGTGATAGTTTTGCGGCAATTATAATGGAACTCGCTAGAAAGGATTATCAAGACAATAACTTTTTAAAAAAATTAAGACAAATATGTAATAAAAAAAAAATTGTTCTTATTTTTGATGAGTGTACTTCCGGATTTAGAGAAAATTTTGGAGGATTACATATTAAACTCAAGGTTAATCCTGACATAGCTACTTTTGGAAAAGCACTAGGTAATGGATATTCAATTTGTTCAGTTGTTGGTAGAAGAGAAATTTTATCTGAGTCTGGAAATAGTTTTATTAGCAGCACTTTTTGGACAGACAGAATTGGACCCGCAGCCGCCTGTAAAGTTCTCAATATTATGGAAAGAACAAAGTCATGGAAAATTATATCGAAAATAGGTTTTAATTATAAAAAAAAATTAAAAAAAATTTGTGATGAAAATAAAGTTCCAGTCGAAATTTATGGACTTGATGCTTTACCAAAATTTAACTTTAAAAAAAATAATAATTTTTATAAAACTTTTATCACACAAGAATTTTTAAAATATAATATTTTAGCAACAAATGGTATATATACATGTGTAAAACATGAGGAAAATTATATGAATAAATATTTTGATATTATGAACGATATCTTGATTAAAATTTCTAAAAATTATTTTTCAGGCGAGGATCCTGTAAATTTATTAGAAAACGATGTTGCGATTGCAAGTTTAAGGGAAAAAATTAATTAAATATTTTTGATAAGTTTTAATAATTTTTTTTTAATTAACTTAGTTTTATTATCCTTTGAGTTATACTCAAAATATTGTTTAACTCTTTTACCTTTTTCACCATAAAAATTAAAAATAAAATTTTTTTTTTTATTAAATTCTATAGTAGGGCAAATAATATAATATTTTTTGAATTCGATTACTAAATGACTATCATCCTTAGGACACATAACCTCATGAAGTTTTTCACCTGGCCTGATTCCAATTATTTTTTGTTTTAAACTTGGTGCCATAATTTTAGCAAGTTCTGTAATTTTTATTGAAGGTAGTTTTGGAACAATAATTTCACCCCCTTTCATTATTTTTAATGCATTAATCACAAAGTCTATGGCTTCTTCGAGAGTTATTAGAAATCTTGTCATATCCTCATGAGTAATAGGTATAAATTTTTTTTTTTCTTGAATTATTTTTTTAAACAGAGGTATTACTGACCCCCTTGAATTTATAACGTTACCATATCTCACAGTCGAAAAAGATATTTTTTTATCACCTTTAATATTGTTTGCGGCTGAAAATAATTTATCACTTACAAGTTTAGTAGCTCCATAAAGATTAATTGGATTTGCTGCTTTGTCAGTAGACAATGCTATAACTTTTTTAACATTATTTAAAATCGAGGATTTAATTACATTTTCAGCACCAGTAATATTAGTATTAATATATTCTGACGGATTATATTCAGCTGAATTAACTTGTTTTAATGCTGCAGCATGAACTACATAATCAATTTCATTCATCGCATAATTTATTCTATCGAAATCCCTGACATCTCCAATAAAAAATCTTAACTTACTATTATTTTTAAATTTTAATTGCATTTCATATTGTTTAAATTCATCCCTAGAATAAATTACTATTTTTTTTGCATTGAATCTTTTTAATAGAACTTCGGTAAACTTTTGGCCGAATGACCCTGTTCCACCAGTTATTAATATTGATTTGTTGTTAAACATTTTGATTAAGGTTATTTATCCTACACATTTTAGGGGAATATTAAAGAAAAAGTTTAAAAATATTGACTGTTCAAAGAATGAACATTATATGTTCAATAAATGAACAAATTTGATAACGATGAAGATAAATTAGAAGTTTTGAGAAAAATACAAAAAAATCCTCAATCTTCTCAAAGAAAACTAGCTAACGATTTAGGATTTAGTCTTGGAAAACTTAATTATTGTGTAAAAGCTCTAAAACAAAAGGGTTTAATTAAAATTAATAACTTCAAAAAAAATAAAAATAAATTGAACTATCTTTATATCCTTACACCAAAAGGTATCGATTATAGAATAAAACTTACAGTCAAATTTATGAAAAAAAAGATGAAGGAATATGATGAATTGAAAGATGAAATTCAAAAATGAGAGAATTAGAAACGAAAATCCTTAATAAAAAAGCAATTATTGGTGTTATTGGTCTGGGTTATGTTGGTTTACCCTTATCGATAAGTTTCTGTAAAAAAGGATATTCGGTTTTAGGTTTCGAAATCGATAAAAAAAAAATAAAAAAAATTAATAGCAAAATAAATTATATTTCAGAAAAAAACTTAACAAACATTGGAAAAAAAATTTTTGCAACTTCAAAATTTAGTCTAATTAAAAATTGTGACGTGGTAATTATAACTGTACCTACACCTTTGAAGAAAAATTTTAATCCAGATTTAAGTTTTGTAAGAAGCTCTATGAAAAGTATATTGCCATTTATTAGAAAAAATCAATTAATTTGTTTAGAGAGTACATCTTATCCAGGAACAACAGAAGATGAAATTATAAAAAAAATAAAAGGAATGATACCTGGTAAGGATATTTTTGTTTGTTATTCACCAGAACGAGAAGATCCTGGAAATAAATATTTTAAAACGATTGATGTTCCAAAAATTGTTAGCGGAGAAACAAGTAATTGTCTTAAAATTGCAAAATTATTTTATAAAATTTTTTTTAAAAAAGTGGTACCAGTAAGTTCAACGAAAACAGCTGAATTTACAAAGCTTCTTGAAAATATTTACCGATCGGTAAACATTGGGCTTGTAAATGAAATGAAAATAATTTCAAAAATTATGAACGTAAATATCCATGAAGCTATTAAGGCTGCAAGTACAAAACCTTTTGGATATAGACCTTTTGATCCTGGTCCTGGAATGGGAGGACATTGTATACCAATTGATCCTTTTTATATGTCATGGAAAGCAAATCAATTAGGATATGATTCTAGGTTTATAAGGCAATCAGGAAATATAAATACTATGATGCCAAAATGGATAGTTTCAAATATAGAAAAATTTTTTAGATCAACAAATACAAAATTAAAGAATTTAAAAATTCTTATAATTGGTGTTGCTTACAAGAAAAATATAAATGATGATAGAGAGAGTCCAGCTTATGCAATAATGAAAATTTTATACAAAAAGGGTTCAAAGATCTCATATCACGATCCTTTAATAAAAAAAATTAGTAAAAACAAATTAAATAATTATCAAAATTTAAAATCAATTAATTTCAAAAAAAACAAAATTAAAAATTTTGATGCAGCAATAATTATAACTGACCACGATAAAATAAATTATAAAATGCTTTACCAAAATTCTAAAATTATTTTTGATTGTAGAAACAGATTTAAAATAGATCCGAGAAAAAAAAATGATAAAATAATTCAGCTATAAAATGTTTTTAATTTCTAGAAAACTAATCCAGTTAAAAAGAGTGTTTTTAAATGATGCAGAAAAAAAATTTATTAAGCTTAAACATAATAATTTTTCAAATAGAAATCCAAATAAAATTGTTCTTATAGAGATAGGCGAAGATATATATTTTTTAGTTCATTTTTATTTTTTGCTAAAAAAAAAAATCTTTAAAGATAAAAAAATTGTTGGATTGTGGATAAACCCAGGCAATTTAAAAAAGCCAGGTTTTAGAGGCACTTTAGCTTCTTTATTT
>MDTG01298344.1_pt1 | contig 11937 bp, 13 predicted proteins | sample 811421 | NCBI WGS metagenome assembly MDTG01 (sample SAMN05326645, study PRJNA326480) | marine metagenome | isolation source: seawater | place: Pacific Ocean: South East | collected 2011 | reverse complement strand
TTAAATGTTTCAATAGGATTTGAAAAAGATAAATTAACTAAGGGTTGCGACGCTAAATGAAAAATAAAATCTGGCTTTATAAAGTCTAGATATTCATAAAACTTTTTTTTATTCGAAATATCACAAAAAAAACTTTCAGTAAAAGGATTAGTTTGTCTTTCTAATTTTTTAAATAAATTTTTTTGATAATCATTCGGTTTTAGTGAAATTCCATAAATTTTTTTACAACCAAAATAATTTAATAAATGAGTAATCCAATAGCCTTGAAATCCTGTGTGGCCAGTAATCAGAATTTTCTTTTTCTTTAATAAATTAATAGTTTTATGACTTAGCAATTAAATTATCCATGGTGCTTTTTTTTGAAAATATAAGTTTTCAAGTAGTTGTTTTTCTCTTAAATTATCCATGCACTGCCAAAAACCATTATGTTTATAAGCATTGATTTTCTTTTTTTTTGCTAAATTTGTGAGAACATCTAATTCCCAAGAGGATTTTTTTGATTTTATATATTTTTCAACACCTTTATTAACCACAAAAAATCCACCATTTATAAATTGATCATTTACTAACTTTTTTTCCATAAATTTTGTCACTTTATTATATGAATTAATTTCCAAGCCCCCAAATCTTTCATTTCTTTTGACAGCTGTAACTGTAACTAAAGGATTTTTTTTTAAATGCTCATTTTCAAGTATACGCAAATTAACATTTGAAAGCCCATCACCATAAGTAAGATAAAAGTTATCTTTTTTTATATGTTTAAAAATTGGCTTTAGTCTACCTCCAGTATTTGAGTCAAGTCCGGTATCAATAATTTTCACATTCCATTTCTTAAAGGTTGATGAAGGTTTTATTTTTTGTATTAACTTATTTTGAAAGTCAATTGCAAGATCGCCATCTAAATTTAAAAGATCATAAAAATATCTTTTAATATTATATGACTTATATCCTGCACATATAATGAAATTATTTATCCCATAAGATGAATAATAATTCATTATATGGTGAATTATGGGAAGATTTCCAATTAATACCATTGGTTTTGGTTTATCTGTGGTCTCTTCAGAAATTCTGGAACCAAAACCGCCAGCTAAGATTACACAAGTATCAATAGTTAACATTTTCTTTAAAAATACATATTTTTAAGTAGATTACTAGTTTCTAGAAAGCTGTAAATTTGTTTAATAATTTAGATCATATCAAAATATCATCATACCTAGCATACTGTTTAGTTCCAGCTATTGTCACAGGTCCATTTTTATCAGATTTAATTTTGTCTTTAATAGCAATTTATTTTTTATTTGTTCTCATTTTTACAAAACCTTATGAAATTATACCTAAAGAGTTTACATATATATTTTTCCTTTCATTTTTTTACATAATAATTAGATCATCACTTTCAGATTTTAGTTTTAACTCTCTTACTTATGATGGAGTTATATTCTATTTTAGATACTACTTTTTTTGTTTAGGAATTTTGTATCTTTCAATTAATAATAAAAACTTAATAAAAAATATCATTTTTATTTCGCTTATAACTTCATTAGTTGTTATTGCAGATGGATCTCTTCAATTATTAACTGGTAAAAATATATTGGGTTGGGAGATTTTGTATAGAGTTTCAGGTTTATTTAAAGATGAATTAGTTATAGGAATTTTTTTATCAAAGATTATTTTAATGGTTTTTGCATATTATGATCTTACGTATAATAATAAATATCAAAAAGTTAGATATTTTTATCTATTGCTTGGTCTTATTTTCTTAATATATACAAGAGAAAGAGCGGCATTAATACTTTTTATAATTTATTTTTTATTTTATTTTACTTTTGTTAAAAAAATTGATTTAAAAAAAAATTTTTTAATAATTTTCTTAACAATTTTTGCTATAACACTCGTCTTTATTTTTTCAAAGTATATTTCAAATTACTTTTTAATTACAATCACACAAATTAATCAAGGATATATACCATTCATACCATATCCAGAGGGATATGAAGGGCTATTGTTAAGTGCATTAAATATATTTAATGAAAATAATATATATTTTGGGAGTGGTGCTAATTCATTTAGAAATTTATGTGAGGAATATGCGTTTAAAAATTTTTGCACATCTCATCCTCATCATTATTATGTCCAAAATTTAATTGATTTAGGATTACTTGGTCTAGCTCTAATGATTATGATTTATTTAAGATGTTTCATATATTTTTTCACCATAAATTCTAAAAATATATTACTTCGAGGCTTTGTTTTAATTGGATTGATACATTTTTTTCCTTTTATTCCATCAATGAATTTTTACAATAATTGGACAAATGTTATGGTTTATATTCCAATAGCTATTTCATTGTGCTATTGGAATAAAACAGAAAAATCATGAAAATTTTAATCACCGGAGGTTTGGGTTTTATAGGCCTCAATTTCATTATCAGAAATCTTGTAAAAAAAAACGTTAAAATTTTAAATCTTGATAAAGAGAGTTATTCTTCAAATTTAAATTATCATTATCTTATAAAAAAAAATAAAAACTACTCTTATTTAAAATTTGATTTAAATAAAATTAATGGTCTTTATGATATAATAAAATCTTTTCAGCCTATAAAAATCATCAATTTTGCTGCAGAGTCACATGTAGATAAATCTATAAAATTACCAAAAAACATAATCTTAAATAATATAACGAGCACTACAAACTTATTAATTTCCTCCCAAAAATATTTTGATACTTTAAATGATCAAAATAAAAAAATTTTTAGGTTTTTACAAATTTCCACTGATGAAGTATATGGCGCATTAAAACTTAATGATAAACCCTTTGTTGAGACAGATAATTATTTTCCAAGTAGTCCATACAGCGCAAGTAAGGCTTCCTCAGATCATATAGTTCAATCTTTTTATAAAACATATGGACTACCTACTTTGCTAACAAATTGCTCAAATAATTATGGCCCATTCCAAAATACTGAAAAATTGATACCAACTGTAATTATTAGAGCTTTTAATAAAAAAAAAATACCTGTTTATGGTAATGGTAATCAAATTAGAGATTGGTTACATGTCAACGATCATTGTGATGCGATTATGGCTGTGATAAAAAAAGGAATAATTGGTTCCAATTATAACATAGGTTCAAACAATGAAATTGCAAATATAGATTTAGTTAAGCTAATTCTAGAACTCATCAATAAAAAAAATAAAAAAAGTAATTTTGACTACTTAAATTTAATAAATTTTGTAAAAGATAGATTGGGACATGATTTTAGATATGCTATTGATAATTCTAAAATATTTAAAGAAATAGCATGGAAGCCAAAAATTAAATTTTCAACAGGAATCAAAAAAACTGTTGATTGGTATCTTGATAATGTCCAAAAACTACAAAGATAAATATAAAATATTATTAATTGGAAATCGTGGCCAATTGGGCTCGGAAATAGAAAAGACCTTAAAATTTAAAAAATACAATTATAAGGCATTGAATAGGAAACAAATTGATTTAACTAACTTTAAAAAGTTAGAAATTTTTTTAAGTAATGAAGTATTTAATTTAATAATTAATTGTGCGGCTTTTACGAATGTTGATTTAGCGGAGAATGAAAGTGATTTAGCAAATAAAATAAATGCTGAGCTTCCAAAATTTTTAGCATTAAATTGTAAAAAAAATAATTCAACACTTATCCATTTTTCTACAGATTTTATCTTTGATGGTTTAAAAGCTACTCCATATATTGAAACAGATAAAACAAGTCCATTAAATATATATGGATACTCTAAACTTAAAGGAGAGCAAAATATAATTAATACTTTTAATCAGTATATAATTTTGAGAGTGAGTAGTGTTTTTGGTAATTCAAAAAAAAACTTTATATATAAAATTATTAAAAAACTCAAAATTGAAAAAAAATTTGAAATAGTAGATGATCAAATCAACACACCAACATCTTCAAATTTTATCTCATTTGTAATAGATATTTTACTAGATCGATTAATAGCAAAAGATAAGTGCTTCGGCGTTTATCATGCAGTTCCAAGAGGATCAATTTCAAAATATGATTTAGCAAATTATTTAAAGAATTATTTGAAAATAAAAAAAATAAAATTGATGAATCAAGAGCTTATCCCTATAAAGTCATCTAAATTAAATCAAATTGTAGAAAGGCCAAACTATAGCACTTTGAATTCTCATAAATTAGAAAAACTTTTAAAGATGAGCTTTGAAGATTGGACATATTATGGCAATTTAAAGATAAAGGAAATTATTGATGGAAAGTACTAGAGGAATAATATTATCAGGTGGATTAGGCTCAAGATTACATCCGCTTACTCTTGCATTGAGTAAACAAACTCTTCCTGTTTACGATAAACCTATGATCTATTATCCGATTTCTACTCTTATGATGGCAGGCATAAGAAATATAAAAATAATATCCAATCCTGAATTTATAGGAATATATAAAAAACTTTTCGGCTCAGGCAAAAAATATGGTTTAAGTTTCTCATATAAGATACAAAAAAAACCTGAAGGTATTGCTCAATCTATTCTTTTATCATCGAGTTTCATTAAAAATAGAAATTTCTATCTTATCTTAGGTGATAATCTATTTTATGATCAAGAATTATATAAAAAGCTTGAAACAATTTCAAAACAGACTAACCCGTATATTTTTTTAAAAAAAGTGATTAATCCTAGAGAATATGGAGTAGCTAATTTCAATAAAAAAAATGAATTAATTTCTATTACTGAGAAACCCAAAATAATTACATCAAGATTTGCAGTTACAGGAATGTATTATTATAACAACGAAGCTCTAGAAGTTGCAAAAAGACTAAAACCATCTAATAGAGGAGAACTTGAAATAACAGATTTGAATAATAATTTTATCAACAGAGGGTGCATGAAATATGCAAAACTCTCATTACGATCTATTTGGTTAGATATGGGTACACATGATAAATTATTGGAGGCTTCAAATCTTATAAAAAATTTTCAATTAAAAAGAAATATCAATATTGGAAGCCTTGAAGAAATTGCATATAAAAAAAAATTTATAAATAAAAGAGATTTTCAAAATTTAATAGATATGAATAATTCTTTATATTTTCAAAAAATTAAGAATAAATAATATGGGATTAAAAAAAATTGAAACTTTTATTGAGGGTTTGGTTGTAATAGAGCCAATTATTTTTTCTGATGAAAGAGGCTTTTTTTTTGAGTCATATAATAGTAAACAATTTAACGACCTAGTCGGCTGCAAAGTTGATTTTGTGCAAGATAATCAATCCTCTTCTAGTATTGGAACAATTAGAGGTTTGCATTATCAAATAAATCATCATCAACAGGGTAAATTAATCCGTGTTATCAAAGGAAAAATATTTGATGTAGCTGTAGATTTGAGGAAAAACTCAAAAACATTTAAAAAATGGTTTGGAATTGAGCTTGCTGAAAAAAATTTTAAACAATTATGGATTCCTAGAGGTTTTGCCCATGGTTTTTTATGTTTAAGTGAAAATTGTGAGGTTTTATATAAGGTAGATAATTATTATTCTAAGGAACATGAAAAAGGTTTGCATTATAAAAATACAAATTTGAATATTGATTGGCCATTGACTGATAAAGTAAATATATCTGAAAAAGATAAAAGTTATGATGTTAATGGTGAGATAGTATCTTTAGATATATTAGATTGAAATTGCCTTTTTATAATTTTATGCAAAGAGGTTATGTAACCTCAATAAGATTTTTATCCTTAATTTTTAAATTTTTATTTATTCTTTATTTGTCTAAAAATATTTCAGTAGAATTATTTGGTGAATATGGATACTTAATATCTTTAGTCTTCTTTGTAAGTTTATTAGTTGGTTTTGAGGCAGGTACTCTTCAATCAAGAAAAATTATAGAATGTAAAACTAAGTCTGAGGAGTCTTACATTTATTTTTCAATTATAATTGAAACTTTTATCATGTGGTTAATATGTTCAATAATTTTATTTTTTTTAAATTTAGGGATAGATTTATATATTTTAATTATTGTTTTATTAATTGCATTATTGGAGTCTATAAATACTGAGTTAAAAAAAATTTTAATTTCTAAAAATTTAAATTTATTTTCTTCTTACATTGATTTGATAAGAGTTTCATTGTGGTCAATATTATATATTTTTTATATCTATTTTTTTAATAATAACTTAATTGAATTTAAATTTATTTTTATTTTTTATTTAATTGCCTCTTTAATTTCATTCATATTAATAATTAAAAAGCTAAAACCAAATTTTCGTATAAAATTTTTTAAAAAAGATTCAGCTTTTTTTGAAAATAAAATTAAAACTTTACCTTTTTTTATATATGGATTGACTTTATTGTTTTATGAGATTTCAGGGAGATTTATACTTAAATACTTAGGTCTTCAATTTGATTTGGGTATATTTACTTTCTACTCTTCATTCATATTCTCGATTAGTTTGTTTATATGGAGTTTCAATGTTTCATTTGTTCACAAAGATATATTGACACTATTTAGTCAAAATTTATACAAGTCAGCATATAAAAAAGTAAATAGTTTAATATTGAGATCAATATTTTTATTTTTCTTGATTTCAATTTTTGTTTTCGTTGCTGTTCACATAATGATTGATTATTTTAATCTCTATGAATACAGGATTAATCTTTATTCATTTTTATTATTCTTTATGATTCCTTTTCTTAATATTTTGGATACACAATTTAATTATTTCTTATATGGACATAAAAAAGATAGTTCTATTGGAGTAATTTCATTTATATCAATTTTATTTTTTGCATTTTTATTTTTTTACGTTGAAATAGAATCTTTTATTGAAATCTTAGAACTTTTAATTTTATCATTTTCATTTTCCTTATTAATAAAAATTTTCAATTGTATTTTAATTACCAAAAAATATGCTAACAGTTAATATACCTACATTTAATAAATCTCATTCAATTAAGAAATTACTCGATGAACATTTTAAAATTTTTACTATGTATGAAGTTGATATTAATATTTTTGACAACTCATCTAATGAAGATACAAAAAAAATTTATTTAGAATATAAAAATAGATTAAAATTAAATTATTTTAAAAACAATGATCTTTTATCTGCAGATGAAAACTTTTATCAAGCTTATTTCTATAAAAAAAATAAAGACTATATATTATTACTAGGGGATACTTATAAAATTAATAAAAAATCATTTGAAGCTTTATTGAAAATTTTAAAAAAAAAAAAATATGACTTTGTAATTTTAAATCATGCTGCCATAAGTAATTTTGAGAATATTGAGTTTTCGGATAATCATGAACTTATTGAAAATCTATCGTCAACTATAACATGTATGAGTACTTTGATATTTCATAAATCTATTTTTATTAAAGATATTTATAAAAAGTATATTAACACAAATTTCATACATGTAGGAATATTGTTTGATTATATTTATAAAAATAAATTTTTAGCTTATTATCTTGGAAATCATTCAATTGAGAGAAATTATGATGATATAGAGTTAGAAACAAAAATTAATTGGTCTTATAAAGATGATGTATTTAACATTTCGGTTAGAAACTGGCAAAATTTTATTAAAATGCTTCCTAGTGGATATAATTTGGAGTTTAAAAAAATTATTTTTTTGAATTTTTATAAGGACCTTAAAATCTTTAGCTTTAAGAGACTGATTTATTTGCGTAGCAAAGGAATATTGAACCCAAAGTTTATGATAACGTACAGGCCATACTTTTTTGATTATGATTATGATTTAAAAAAATTTTATTTTAAATCATATTTTTTCAGTCTTTTGCCAAGAATGTTTTGTAGTTTGCTAATTAAACTTTATTTAGAAATTTATAAATGAATTTTTTTAAAAAAATAAAGTCACTAAATATTTTTTTGTTTTTAAATTATTTTTTTGGCTTTATATATACAAAATTATTTTATAAAAATGCTAGATTAATAAGATTGCCCTTCTATTTAAGAAATGAGGGTAAGTTTAGTTATGGTACTGGTCTATCATTAGGACCAAATTCTTTAATAGAAATATTTGGTCGAAACAGCATTTTAAAGATAGGAAGTAATTTCAGTTCTTATTATAATTTACATATTGGTTGTAATTATAAAATCACAATTGGTAATAATGTATTAGTTGCAAGTAATGTCTATATCTCTGATCATCAACATGGTTATTATAAAAATATTAATTTAGATTCAATATCAAATCCTAATACTGAACCTCAAAATAGGAAGATATTTTCAGAGTCTATATTAATTGGTGATAACGTTTGGATTGGAGAAGGTGTTAAAATATTACCTGGTGTCAAAATAGGAAATGGAAGTATTTTAGGTGCCGGAAGTGTTATATCTAAAGATATTCCTAAAAATAGTATTTGTGTCGGAGTCCCTGCCAAGCCTATTAAAATATTCAATGAAAAAAATAATGCCTGGATTAATTTATAAAAAAATCATCTTATTCTTAGACTCACCAACATCTATATTTTTATTTTCAATATTAGTTTGTTTATTTACTATTAATTTTGAAAATTTAATTGGAATTAATTTAGGTTTTCATCCAGATAGTTTATTTTATTTAGAGAGATCCTCCAATATATCCTGGCAGGAGTTTAGACCACAATTTATGTATTATTATTTTGTTAAATTTTTTTTTATTAAAGAAATTTTAATTATAATTAATATAATTTTATATTCATTTTCTAACTTATTTATTTACATACTTTTAAGCAAAATAAGAAATAATTTTAAATATCAAATTTACTTTTTCATACTAGTATTATTTATTTTTAACCCGCTCAGAGCCCATTATGCTGTCCATCTCTTAAAAGAAACAATTCTAATTTTTTTATTGATATCTTTTTTTTATTACAAAGAAAAAATTATATCTATATTTTTATTGATCTTAGGTTTTTTTTTTTCGGCCAGCATTTATTATCTATGCTTTAATTTTTATAAAAAATAAAGATATGAGATTAAATAAATTTACTATTTTAATATTTATTTCAGCTTTAATTTTTATTTATCATTTTCATGATGCTATCTTATATGTAATTTTTCAAACCAATGGAAATATGCAATTTAGAAATTTTGATAATATACAAAATTTTCTCGACTTCGGATTTCAGGGTCAAATTTATAGATCTTTAATATGGCCTCTACTTCTAGTAAGTGGTTCTTTTGCTATTTTAAGTCCAAGTATTTATTTTATACCAATTGCTATTTATAATTTTATATACTTAATATCTTGTTTATATATATCAAAGGATTTCAAAAGTTATATTTTACTATTATTTGTAATATCAATATTTGCATTTATTGTTAGTGGTTTTACTTCATTCATTCGATATACTCTGCCTATCTTGACTGTTTACCCCTTAATTTTATTTTCCGATCTAAATGAATAAATATTTTTATGCAGTTAATAGGAGATTAACTTCCATTTATAATGCAATATTTGATAATTCATATTTAAATGATGCTAATTATAAAATTAATAATTTAGAGAATTTTTTCAAATCTGACCCATCTAACTTCAACGATAATTTCGTTTTAAACAATATTATAGAATTTTACGAAAAAGCATCGAAAACCCTTACTGAATCTGATTATAAATATCAAGTCGGAAATGAATGGTTGCCTATCTATAATAATCAAATGATTGGTATAAGAGAAATTCTCAATCAAAAGAACTTAAAAAAATTATCAAGTGTTTATAATAACTTTTTTAGAGAACGATTTTCCTCTGGCCTTCATGGAGATAGTGGTTACGATCGTTTTAAAAAAAGATTTTTAAACAAAAAAATTTCTTTCATAAATAGAAAGTTGTATGTAAAACAATGTTTGTACACATTTAATTTATGGAAAAAATTATTAGTTAACTATGATCTTAATGAATTAGTTTCAGAAAAAATAGGAAATGAAAATTTTTTTGAATTTGATGGAAAAATTATCAATCCTAATTATTTTAAAAACCATTATTATGCAAATTATTCCTTTAACCTTATTAAAGATATTACCAAGCAAAAATATATTTTTGAACTAGGTGGAGGATATGGAAATTATGCCTATTTTTTAAATCTAAAACAAGACATTAAGTATCTTGGATGTGATTTGCCTGAAAATTTATCTTTAACGTATTTTTATCTTAGTTCTTTGATGCCAAGTAAAAAAATTAAACTTATTAGTAATCTAAAAAAAGATAAATTAGATTTTATCAACTATGATATTATTTTGATATCAAATTACGATATTGAAAATTTGCCAGAAAATTTTTTTGATTTGTCTTTTAATTCTTACAGTTTAGCAGAAATGCATAAGGAAGCAGTTGATAATTATATCGACCATATTTCACGAATAAGTAAAAATTTCATTTTTCATGTTAATCATACTAAATATGCATTGAATTCTGCTGATAATTTTCCAATTTCTAAAACAAAATATATTTTAAAAAGTAAAACTGAATCATTGTGGAATAAATATACTAATAAATTTTCAGATGAGTATGAGTTCATCTACAAATCAATCTAAAAAAATTACCCTATCTATTATTGGATCAGTGGGTGTGCCAGCTAAATATGGGGGTTGGGAGACTTTAGTTGAAAATATTATAGAAATCTTGAATAAAGATTTTAGAATTATTGTTTTTTGCAGTTCAAAATCATATAAAAATAAGATTACCAACTATAAAGGAGTTGAATTACGGTATATTAATCTCAAAGCTAATGGTATTCAAAGTATACTCTATGATGCTATTTCACTTTATCATTCAAATAAATTTGCTGATTACACACTAATTCTTGGAGTTTCAGGTGCTATTTTCTTTCCTTTTTTAAAGAGATTTAATAATAAAATTATTATTAATCCTGATGGGCTAGAATGGAAAAGGTCAAAATGGAATTTTTTTATTAAAAAATTTTTAAAATTATCTGAACTTATTTCTATGAGATATAGTGATATAATCGTGAGTGATAATATTGAGATACAAAATTATATTTTAAGGGAATATTCATTAAATTCTTCATTTATAGCTTATGGTTCTGATCATGTAAAAAAAATAAAAATTACTTCGTATGATACAAAGCATTATAAATTTTTAAATAAAAAGTATGCGTTTAAAGTCTGTAGAATTGAACCAGAAAATAATATTTCAATCATTTTAGAGTCTTTTTCTACCAACAACATATTACTAGTCATCGTTGGAAATTGGAGTCATAGTAAATACGCAGTAGATCTTAGAAAAAAATATAGTAAATATAAAAATATTTTTTTATTAGATCCAATTTTTAATCAAAATGATTTAGATTTACTTAGAAGTAACTGCTATGTTTATATTCATGGGCATAGCGCTGGAGGAACAAATCCATCTTTAGTAGAGGCTATGAGATTAAGTTTACCCATAATTGCATTTAATTCACGATTTAATGTATCAACTACTAAATCTTCTGCTTTGTATTTTAATAATACTAAAGAATTAAATAAAATTTTATTTTCTTTGGAAAATATTGATTTAAATAATATTGCTTCAAATCTATATAATATATCCAAAACTCACTATAACTGGATACAAATTGCACAAAGTTATAAAAATCTTATATTAAGTGATCATAATCAGTGATGCATTTTGGAGTTACTGGTTCTAATGGATATATAGGAAAAAATCTTGTTAATTTGCTATATATCAATAACTATAAATTTAAAACTTTAACAAAGTCCCATATTAACTTTGAAAATGATAATAATTTTCAATTTAAAAATTTCGATGACCTGCCTACAAACTTTTTTAAAAATTTAGATGTAATTATTCATTTAGCTGGTATTGCTCATAATAGTAAATCTAAAAGTGACTCATACAAAGTAATTAATGTTGAATATACAAAATATTTGGCAGAACAAAGTATTAAAAATAAAATTA
>MDTG01171497.1_pt1 | contig 11937 bp, 8 predicted proteins | sample 811421 | NCBI WGS metagenome assembly MDTG01 (sample SAMN05326645, study PRJNA326480) | marine metagenome | isolation source: seawater | place: Pacific Ocean: South East | collected 2011 | reverse complement strand
ATTTCGCTAATTTCGTGCTCTTCTCGCCACACACGTTCTTCCTGACTTCCGTTGACAATGAATTGTCCATTTTCATCGATCTGCTCTTCCAGGAGTGCGAAATGTTTCGATATGGGGAGAAAATGGCCAACGGGCATTCCTGCTGCAGTAAATGGATTGGTGGCAGCACCGATGATCAGGCCGTCTTCTGGGGCGACGATGTCCACCGACATCCCCGGTGTAGCTGGGTCTGAAATGGTCGCCACCACTTCACCTTCGCGCATCACGCTGCCGGCTTGGACGAACATGTCCAAGAGACCTCCTTCAGCCGCACGAAGCCACGTCGAGCCACTGGCCATGATTCGGAACTTGGGCCGTTGCGGATTGCCGGGGACCATTCGCATGGAGCGCAAAGCGTTCATGACGCCGTGCACGGCAACTTTGACGGATTGGTCGCCCAAGGTGTCTGCTGCCCCTCCTTCATAGGTGACCACTGGGATGTCAGCGGCGTTGCCCGTTCGGCGCAGTGTTCCTTTGGTTGGAATGGAGTCGAGAATGATTTCAATGCCGAATGACTTTGCAAGTAAGTAAGAACTTGTATGTTTCAAATCGCAGCGAACCTGGGGCATGTTTGTACGGCCTTTGGCAGCGCTGTGCAAATCGATAATGGCATCGCTGTCCTCCACCAAATGCGTCCATATTTGGTGCGCAACACGCCGCGTGGTTGACCCGCCGGGGTCGCCCGGGAATTGGCGGTTGAGATCTCGTCCGTCTGGAAAATAGCGGGACTTCATGCGGTAGCCGGGTAAATTGACCACGGGAACGATTCGGAGTGTTCCTGCCAGGCTTTTCGGGTCGAGTGGTTTACCTGGGTCGGTGAACGCATTGCTGAGCAGGTGTGTACACGTCGAAGGGCCGGTCAACTCGTCGCCGTGGATACCTCCTATGACGGTGATGCACGGGCCCGGTCGACTTCCGTGGATAATGGTCACCGGGACGGGCCATGCATCCCCCAAGCTCACGTTGAGCAGCGGCAAATGAATGGTGCGCAAGGTGCCGGTTTTGATTCGCTTCCGATTGAACCGAATATCGCCCCAACCCGAAGACCGGTCCCATTCAGGTCTGTCTTCGGTCTGATGGGCCTTCATGGCTTCTTCGATCACCATGCGACGGCGCTTGGGCAGTTCATGAGCAACCCGCACCTTCCTGACGGTTTTCTTTTTCCGCCTCGCCATGGTTGTGGGAGACGCTGTTCCGTCATGAACGCTCCGTTTTTCTGACAAGGCAAGAACCATCAATCGGTTGAGGTGTGTAAACCTCATGCGGGGACCAAGCGTTCAACAAATCCATGCTCCAACTTCCATTTGCTTTGGATGTGGACCTGCCAATCAACATGGATTGAAGATTGATTCTTATCGGATGAAGGGTGGATTGAAAATGGAGTTTAACCCTGAAGAGCATCATCAGGCTTTTCCAGGCATGGTCAACGGGGGCATCATTGGGACGTTGCTCGATTGCCATGGGAACTGGGCTGCTGCCATCGCTTTGATGGACGAGCAGGGATTGGAAGAACCTCCGTGCACGGTGACCGCCAAGTACGATGTTCAACTTCGGAGACCGACACCGCTTGGTGAAACCTTGACCGTGGTGGCAACACCCACTGAAGTTCTTGAAGACCGTGTCCGTGTAGAGTTGACCATGGAGGCAGCAGGCAAGGTCTGCGCAACCGGTAGCGGGTTGTTCGTTGCGGTGAAGGAAGGCCATCCAGCCTTCCATCGGTGGTCTTGAGGTTCTTTTATGCCAAGGGCCAACCCTGTACAGCAGAAAATCCTCGAGCAATTGAGGCATGATGTTTTGCGCGAGATGCAAACGTTGCACGTGGTAGAGATTGGAGGTGCAGCTTTGCTGGAGAACGTGAACCTAGGTGTGCTTCGATCCAATGCGACACAACGGCACGGCGCAACGCGTTGGCAACGACAACCTGATGGCTCGCTTGAGCTCCAAGTCGTTGACCTTCATCCCGACCTGCTTGTGGACAATTGGCGTCCCTATGCCGCTTTCGTCCTCTTTCATGAATTCCTCCACGTACTTGGACACATGGCGCATGATGCCACTTTTCGACGCCTTGAACGCTTGTGGCCCGACAGGGATGCAGCCCAACAAGGCAAAGCGTTCACCCATGCGCGTCGTCTCGCACGGGCTCAATGGCATTGGTTCTGTTCCACTTGTAAGCAACATTATCCTCGTCAGCGTCGAGGGTCTGGTCGCTACCTCTGCAAGTCATGCAAAACCGTTCTTGACGATGTACCTGCGAAGGACATTCAATGATATACTCCGGCTGATTGGTGGGGATGATGAAGCACTTCGGATTTCACCAGTTGCGGTGTGTTTTCTGGGTCATTTGCTTTTTTTCCATCACGGCTCACCCTTTTGTTGCTGTAGCGTCGGCAGAACTGACCGAAGAGGACGGCGATCTCTTTCTTTCGTGTCGGGCCGACAACGACTGCGTGCTGACACCAACGCCCATCGGCGAGGAGAAAGTCTCCGAACAGACCTTTGCAAACGTTGTTCAAACCGAAGTCATCACGTTCGAGTTCGTCATGGATCCCATTCAGCAGCACATCGCCCTTCTTCCAGAAATGCTTGACGAACTTGAGATTGACTTCAAGCATCAAACGGAAGCTGGGAGTCTGTTTCGACCAGCCATGGAAGTGCGTCTGGTTCTTGGAAACAACGTCAATGATTGGTCCTTTGATGCGAGTACCCTGCCCGAATTGGCCGCTTCGACCTACCGTCTAGAAAACGAACCTCTGGACCTTTCTCAAGGCCGGGTCTTGTGGGATGACGAACCTGTTCGTCTCATCTTCTCTGCGACCATAGACCGGCCAGGAACATGGGAACTGAACATGAGAGGTTCCTCGTTCCTCCGTTTCAACATTCCATGGTCCGTTGATGCCACGCTTGTCGATTTGGACGAACCTTCCTCAACCACGGAACCGGTCTCAACAGAATTTGAGGACCTTCACAAGGGTGCCCTCGTGGGTGCTGACCATGATTGTTGGGCGTTTGAAGTAGAAACCCATGAGGTGCTCCGCCTTTTGGTCGAATGGGAACTCGTTCCAATTGAGATTGAACAACCCCACCCGATTCCAGACTTGATCACGTCAGCAGGCCGCCTATCACCCACGCCCGATGTTGTGGTGGACGACGATGGTGAATCATTGCGCATCACGTATCGATGGCGCGCGCTGCCAACGGGTGATTACACCTTGTGCATGCATGGCTCTCCTGAAAAGATTCAACCCTACGCATGGACGGGCGCGTTTGGCTATGAGGGAATGGGCCCGACCGACCCGACAGGTTTCACTTCAGCGAGCTATTATCCGCAGGGCGCCGCCTTGGTTGGCGATACCGATGAACCCCTTCCTTTGAACGACCAGGGTTTTGGACTGCTCTTGGTTTCCATCATGATGCTGGTGTTGTTTTCCGGGATGGCCTTGCGCCCAACGACGGCCTATGGAGTGCGTTTTGGTTTGTTTGTTCCCGGAGTGCTGATGCTGATTGTGGGCGGGATTGCTCATCCGATATGGGCCATGGTAGATGAGGTTCAACATCCCGACGAAATCACCATCGAAGAGTTGCTGGACATGCGCCTTCAACAACTTTGGGACGTTTCTGCAGAAGGTGTCCCAGAGCAAACACTCTACACCCATACGGGCGCAACGTGGGGAATGTTGGAAGGGGAGCGTTTGAAATTGAAACTGGACATTGAAGAAGCCATACCAATGGACGATGGGCGCTGGCAACTTGTTGTCCCTCAATTGAAATCACTTCGGCTGGACCAAGTCATTTTCAGTCAGGTGTTTGAAGGAGAAACTCAGCAGACCCAACAAGGGATGTTGGAGGATCAAACCGTTCGATTTATTTTGCTGGCCGGTCGTTCACTCTTGCTGGATTTGTTGATGCTCGAAGCCATGCTTGTGGTCGAACAACCGCCCACTTCTTCTGTGTTCCACATTGACGTTGAAATGGTTTCTGCCCCGTCCAGCGGCTCCATAGGGGCCCCTGCATGGTCCACGCGGCCTTCATCGGTTGACCCATCCGATTGGGTGCGGCTCCAAGCGTCTCTTTTCCCGAATCGCATTTCAATTTCATTGTGCGATTGTGATTTGGATTTGCTGGACGTGATGTTCCTTCCGTCCTCGGGTTTTGATAGCCAAGACATCCCTCCGTCCTGGGGGGTTGAAGGTGCGACCGGTTTGGTGCCTTACGGAGGTTCCTTGATGCTCGCCGGTTTGAGTTTGGGTCTGGTCGCGACCTACATGGAAGTGCAACGGAAAAGGAAGGCCCAAGAGTTGGCCGAGTCCTATGCAACGACGTCCGACGTCCAATGGGACTGATCATTCATCGTCGTTCTTGTCCAACTCTTCACTGACCGCTTTGGCCGTGTCGGCTTCTGACATCTTTGCGGCCTTCGCGGCCGTCTCGATTGATTTGGCTTCGTCTTTGGTAATCTCGCCGTCGGCAGCTGCCGATTTGATGGCCGCCTTCACGTTGAGGTCTGCGGCTTCTTCGTCACTGATGCCAAGCGCTTCTTGGAATGATTTGAGTTCAGCAAGTTCTTGCTCGGTGATTATCCCGTCTTCCCAGGCAGATTCGTAAGCATGAACAAGGAATTCTTTGTACGCTTCTTGGTTCAAAAGGACATCTCGGATAAGGCCTGTATCAACGCCTTGGTCGTTGTTGACCATGTCGAGCAGAGCGATGGACCGTCGGACTTCCTTCACGGCCATGTCCTTGAGTCCATGCCCGGCCCAGACCGCTCCGGCAGCGACAACAGCCGCCGCGAACCAGCGCATGATGTCGGGGTCGACGAGATTACCAGGCTCAATGAGGTGAAAGACGCCCAGTACAACCATGGCTGCTCCACACATGACTTCAACCCAGTCATTCAAATCTGGTTCGTCGTCAAACACAGAGAGTCGTTCCTCGACCATTGCGTCCCGTTCGTCGGTCATGTCCAGACCACGAACCGGTGGGACTTGTAAGTGTCGGCAAAGGATGCGGGCGTTGTCCTTTTGAACCGCTGCCCGATATGAAGCGGTATGGAGGACAAGAATCGCGAGGTTTCTTTGCTTGACTTGCCTCCTGCATTCACCGCCTTCCTTACGAACAAATGGGGCATAGAACGGCTTCATCCGCCACAAGCCTCCGCCCTACCTTCCATCCTCAAAGGCAAGAACACCTTGGTTGCTATTCCAACAGCATCTGGAAAGTCTCTTCTCGCTTACATGGGCATGGTCAAGCGTCTTGCAGAGGGTCATGAGCGTTCAAAAGCCATTTACATCGTGCCGTTGAAAGCCCTCGCCATGGAGAAGTACGAAGACTTGAAAGAAATCGGTCAGGCATTGGGATTGTCCGTCGGTTTAGGCATCGGCGATGCCACCGCTGAAGCGAAGAACATCGACGAGTGCAATATCCTCGTCTGCACCTCAGAAAAATTGGATTCACTGCTTCGCCACCGCTCCGAACTGGTGGCCGATGTCTGCTGTGTAGTGGCCGATGAATTTCATTTGATGAACGACGGATCCCGTGGGCCCACGCTTGAAATAAACCTCACGCGCCTTCGTCACATCAAGCCCGATGCCCAAATTATCGCTCTTTCCGCCACCGTTGGCAACTCGCCTGAACTCGCGAAATGGCTTGATGCGGCGTTGATTCAATCCGATTGGAGGCCCGTAGCCTTGGAATACGCGACGTTCCACGATTTCCACGTTGAACCGCGTAAAATACAATCTCCGGGTGATGAAAGTGAGCATGGAAACTTGAGCCCTCCTCGAGATCTTGAAGGATTGAAGAGCCATCCAGTGTGGAGTGTTGTGAGTGATGGAATCGATCAACAAGCCCAGGTGTTGATGTTTGTTGGAACGCGACGAAGCGCTCAATCCGAAGCAAAAAATTTGGCAAAACGCGTCCGGAAACGGCTGGTAAAAGAAGACCCTGAACGCCTTTCGGCCTTGGCGGAACTGTCCCAAAAATTGGCTGGAAGAAGCCATTCAAATCTGGCCGAGCAACTGGCATCTTGCCTCGCTTCTGGCGTTGGATTCCATCACGCCGGCCTCACAAATACGCAACGAAAAGATGTCGAGGCGGCCTTCAAGTCCGGTCTTTTGGTAGCCCTCACGGCTACGCCCACCCTCGCAGCAGGTGTGAATCTCCCCGCACGGAGGGTACTGGTTCGCGATTTGAAGCGTTGGGACGATGGCATGAGTCGCCCCTTACCGGTGATGGAAGTGCGCCAGATGCTCGGCCGAGCCGGGCGACCGAAATACGACACCAAAGGCGAAGCGTGGGTCTATTGCAAAGGCACCGATGGGTGGGAAGTAGCGGATGCTGTTTCAGATCGGTATTTTTTCGGTCCAATAGAGGATATCTCTTCGAAATTAGCGTCTGAACCCGCTCTTCGAATGCACCTGCTAGCCAGCATTGCCACGGGTGGTTTGGTTCACAAAGGCTCCATTGAGCATTTCTTTGCCTCAACCTTCCTCGGTGCCTCTATGCCTCCTTCTCAACTCCGAGAACGCTTGACGTCGATGCTTGACTGGTTGGTGGAAGAGCGATTCGTGCGAAAGTGCGGTCTTGATGAACACTTCACACCTCGATGGGCCAATGCTGCCCTCGACGAGGAAGAAGCTTGGGACGACACTGTCCCCGCATGGGCCACGAGCGCCCACAAAACGCAAGGTGTCTCATGGCATCCTGACCGGCCAGGGCGGGCACCTCAACCCAGAACCAGTGCCCACACATCACCTGCGTTGGGGTTCTCCAAAGCCACGAATCTGCAATCCACGGGCGGCTGGGCCCAACCCGTTGCAGAAGATGGCCCGAGCATGCGCTACGAAGCCACGGCGATGGGCGAGCGAGTAACCCAACTCTACCTCGATCCTCTTTCTGCTTCCATCTTGCGCCGTGGCTTACGACGAGCAGTGCGTCGAAAAGTTCGCAACGATGCCCCTGTCACCGATTTCGGATTCCTCCATTTGGCGGTGGCCACACCGGACTTTGTTTCGTTGTGGGCGAAATCGGCAGACTTTGAGACAAATTCACAAACTTGGCTAAAAGCGAATTCAACAGAAGATGAGCTGCTCGTGGAAGCAGGATACGCCGAGGCCATGTTGAGTGATATCAAATCAGCGTGGATGATTGAAGAGTGGACGGACGAAACGACGTTGCGTCAGCTCGAGAAGGAACTTGACGTCCTTCCGGGGGATGTTCATCATCGCGTTGACCTCATGGGATGGCTTCTTGCAGGTGCTCAGCAAGTTCTGTTGACCGATGACGTGTTCGCCGACGAACACCTACCTGTTGTGGGCGACCTTGTCCAACAGATCAGTGTCCTCCAGCAACGAGTCCGTCATGGCTGTAAGACAGACCTCCTTCAATTGGTCAACATCCGCCATGTTGGTCGGCAGCGCGCAAGAGAACTCGCCGCCCTGGGTCTCCGAGAACCCAACGATGTGCTGCGTATGTCGGCTAAACACCGCAGTCAATTGTTGGCCCAGCGAGGTTGGGGTCCAATTTTGCTCGACAAAATTTTCAATGAAATTGAGCGTGTAATCAAGCGGTCAGCGACCAAGGAGGCCGTTCCTGCCTTGCGCGAGGATGATGCGCCTTTGGAAGGCGAGCGTGCTGAGCATGATTGAAATCAAAGGGCGTGCTGGACCGGGTCGATGAGCACACCGACGTTTCCAATCGTTAAGGCAACCATTGGTGAGATGAGCCCAAAAAAAGCCATCGAGAGGTTTCTTGAACACCGACCAAACGAACGGTGGGTGTTGTTGGGTGAGCACGCCGCCCAAAGTTTCGATCAACTCTGGACGGCTTGGATTCAGGCCACACGAAATGAACTTCGGGGTCGCATGGTCGCTCGGAGCATCGATGCTGAATTTTTGAGGTACTTGGCAGGAACGCACCACATTTCAGAAGCCTTCTCACGTGCGGGTTTGCAAACCGGTCAATCCTTTGCGTGGGTTCTTTTCCTTCCACTTGCGGAAGGGATTGAGAACGATTTGGGGCACCTTCAACCCGTGGCTCAAAGCGTTGAGGCGTTTTCAGATGAAATTGGAACCTTCTCTGGCGCCCTTGGTTGGGCCATCACCGAATCCGATGTATCTTTTTCTATAGAGGGTGCTTCTCTCCTCGGAGTGGACCTTGAAGGCTGGGGGCAAGAACGCCAAGTTGAATCCTTGGTTGCACATGTTCTCATGGCAGATGACCAAAGTTCATCGCACCGATGATGGGAGGGTTGAAAGGCTCCTTGTTCGTGCGTTCATCATGGTCATGGCCGCTAATCAAAACGATGGACATCGCACGACAGTGGGTCGTTATTTGGATCAAGACAAGGTCCGAACGGCCCTTGATGCCGCCCGCTCCTTCGGGGCCAGTTATGCCGAAGTTCGCGTGGTTGCTTTGACCGAATCTAGCGTTGCAATGCGGGACGGCGTCCTCGAAAAAGCCATCCCGGGCCAAGAATTGGGGATGACCCTCAGGGTTTTGGCCGACGGCGCTTGGGGGGTTCACTCGACCACCGATCTTGCCTCGCTTCCGGACCAGATTGAGTCAACAACTCGGTTAGCAAAGGCGGTTGCAAAGCGACGCTCGGCGGGTGAGCGTCCCAAAGCACTGGCCGAAGTCCCCATCATCCAAGACGAAACCCATTGGCGATCAAAACTCGATGTTCGCCACACCGAACTTGACCAGAAAATGGAACTCATGAACGACATCTATCGAGGCGCAAGTGGCCACGACGACATCGTTTCCGTGCGCACCGGCTGGAGCGACGAACACATCCACACCGAATTGATGACGACCGAGGGGATGGATCGCGTGTGGTCTTTCCAACGCTCCCTCATCCATGGAATGGTCACCGCCCGGAAAGACGGCGAAGTTGTTTCCTATCGAACCCGTCATGGCGGACAGGGTGGGCTTGAAGTCATCCAGCAAGCTGACCTCGTCCAACTTGGAGAAGAAGCCCAACGTGCAGCGCTTCGTCTTCTCAACGCCGAGCGAGCCCCCTCCGGCAAACTCCCACTGATCGCCGACAAGGACCTCACCGGAGTCTACATCCACGAAGCCCTTGGGCATCCCTGTGAAGCCGACTTGGTGGCTGCTGGGGATTCATGCCTCGATGGGAAACTCGGCCAAAAAATCGGGAACGAACTGGTCACCGTTGTTGATGACCCAACCATCATGGGGGGCTATGGAGCCTATCCTGTGGACGATGAGGGCGTGAACACGCGAGAAAAAGTGCTCATCAAGAACGGCGTTCTAACTGAATATCTTAATCATCGAGAAACAGCTCATCACTTTGGTGTTGACCCCAACGGCGGTGCACGCGCCCAAGATGGGCTTCACCACCCGCTCGTTCGAATGAGCAACACAATGATTCATGGCGGTACGCACACCGACATCGACGAACTGATGGAAGACGTTCAGTACGGTGTTTACGCGTGCGGTACGCGAGGGGGACAAGTTGACACCGGTCGCGGCTCATTCCAATTTGCCGCCCAGGAAGCTTGGCTCATTGAAAACGGGGAATTGACCCGTCCGCTCAAAGACGTGAGCGTCAGTGGTTTGACACTTGAAATTTTGAAGAACGTTGACGGTCTTACCCGTGATGCTTCCCTCGCTTCACCTGGGTTCTGCGGAAAAGGCCAGACAGTCCCTGTTGGTGATGGTGGGCCGGTCATGCGCATCAGTGAAGCATTGGTGGGATGACATGCTTCCTGAAGGTGCAGAAGACCGCCTTTTGGCCAATGCAAACATCATTGCCGATGCCTGCCAAACGAGCGGTGTTGAGCAGTGGGACTTGATTGGTTTCCAGTCCTACGGGCACCAGTTGGATATCGAGGCAGGAAAAATCACCATGGCGGCCGGTGGTGGCGAAGGTGGTTTTGGTGTCCGAGTGGTGGACGGAGGTCGATTTGGATTTGCTCACTTGGTTGACGTAGCCGGTGCTCAGCGAGCCGTGGAACAAGCCGTGGCCATCGCCAAAAAATCACCTTCCGTTGAAGGGTTTGTTTTGCCTTCTGAACAGCCGGCGGGGCGGGTTGGTGGACGGTTGGATCGCGCCGTGCTGGACATCAGCCCCGAGGATTTGCTCGAGCAGGCCGACGGTGTTCTGTCAGAGGTGAAATCCCTCGACGAACGAGCGGTTGTAACCGGAGGTGGTCTTGGTGTATCTGCCACGGCAGGGTGTTTGATGAACAGCGAAGGCATTCTTTCTGCTGGGATGACGACATCCCACGGCATTGGCTTGCAAGTTTCCATCGAGGTGGACGGGAAACTCACCAGTTCTTACCAGGGGCAATCAAGCCGATCGCTCTTGCCCGAAATTCCCGATTGTGTTTCAAGAGCCGTGCACTGGGCACAAGTAACTCAAAACCCACTTCAGGTTGAGAGCCAACCGGTTGACACACCCGTCTTGATGACGAGCGAAGGATTTTCTCCCCTGTTTTCGATGGTCGTTCCTTCTGCGATGACCGGAGAGAAAATGGTTCGAAAAGAGTCGTTTTGGTCCGATAAAATGGGCCAGGAAGTGTTGAACCCCACCCTTTCGATTCACGATGACGGACTGCTAGAAGGTGGCATGAATTCTGGCTCCCGTGATGGCGAGGGCGTGCCCCGCCGCAGGCAAAATCTGATTGAACATGGCCGCCTTTCGGGCATGCTCTGGTCAACCAGGGACGCTGCACAGCAAGTAGCCGATGGGCGCATTGACGCAGCGAGTTCAACCGGTTCCGCCTCCTCCGGCGGCCATCAATCGCCACCATCAACAGGATGTACGGAACTCTTTCTCACCTCTTCAAAACAGGGAATGAGCATGGATGCGTTGCTTCAGCACATGGAGGACGGTTATGTGGTCAACAGCGTGATGGGCGCTCACACGGCCAATCCAAGCAGCGGGGACTTTTCGGTGACCACAAGCTCAATTTTGAAGGTCGAGGGCGGTGAAATTGTTGGCTCACTCAAACAAGCTGGGCTCTCTGGAAACCTTGCAAAGGCGATGAATGGACCTGTGGTCTTGGGCGACGAAGTTCGGCGTCAAGGTTCGTACTCATCAGGAAGCATGCACCTTCCTAACGTGCTCCTGATGGATGGCCTTCGCATTAATCCGGCTTGAACGCACCAAAGATTCCCACGGGATTCTTTATGACCCGTCGTCGTTAGTAATCTGTCCCATGGAGGTCAAGGGAGTGTCCAAACTTAACCAACCCGCACGAAAGCCCGCCGCCTGTTCTCCGTACAGGCCACGAACAACTACGCCTGTCGGAGGTCTGCGGTATGTCCAGTGACAAATACGCAGACTATGTCCAAGCGGTCCAGAAAGAGTGCCCAGAGGCTGACGCTGGAGAAATCGCCGAGGCTTTTGCCAAATACGAAGAAGAATTCTACATTCCCCCTCAAGACGCCATGCGCTCTGTTTTGCGTCGCTTTCAAAGTGGAACCACACCAGCGCCAAGCAGGAGTGGGAGTGCCTCAACACAGGCAACAAAAAAAGTCGCAACTCTTGGTGAATTGACCGGCAGCGACCGAGACATTGAGATCGAAGTCGCCATTGTTTCCCACAACATTCGCAATCAAATGATACGTGGAGAAGAAAAGCAAATCGCTTTTGGAATGTTGGAGGACAATCCTTGGGAAGAAAACGGTCAACGGACCCGCTGGGACTACAAAGACTGGGGTCCACATGCCAACCTCGCTGCGGGAAGTATCGTTCGAGTGGAAGGGGCGAGCGTGAATGAATACAACGGTAAAATGTCCCTCAACATCAACCAATCAACTCGTATCGTCGTCTTGAAAGAGGGTGTCGCCACACCGGTTCCTTCCAATGACCCTATCGACATCAGCAACATCCCCAAAGACGGCTATATTTGCGTCGTGGGGCGTGTTCTTGCT
>MDTG01119170.1_pt1 | contig 11937 bp, 14 predicted proteins | sample 811421 | NCBI WGS metagenome assembly MDTG01 (sample SAMN05326645, study PRJNA326480) | marine metagenome | isolation source: seawater | place: Pacific Ocean: South East | collected 2011 | reverse complement strand
TAAGACAATGATTGAAAAAAGTATAATCAAGAAAAATTCTTAATTTAAACATTAAGAGTAGATGAAACTTGTTTGTATTGATTTTTCTATAGTTTTGTTTAACTATACTGTTTTTTAAGCATTTTAAAGTTAGTAAAGGAAAAATTATGAAGTTAGAAGAACATGTTAGACAAATCAAAAATGATGGACTAACTTTTATTCCAAATGCTTTTTCTGGAAAAGAATGTGAGGATATTAAGTCAAAGCTTGACAATATAATTGATAACTTTACAAAAAAAAATATAATTGGTGCGAATAAAAATAGTCAGATAATTTATAATCCATTCAGGCATGATATAGATCTAATAAAGCTAATTTTTCATAAAAAAGTTGATAAGATTTTAAAACAAGTTTTAGATGAAGACTATGTTTTAATTCAATGTTCTACAGTCAATAGAAAAGTATCACCTCATCTTACCTTAAGACCAACGAAAGACCCTGGCACAGACTGGCATACGGATACAAGATATTTAGGAAATAAAAAGATTTCTCCTGGTTTCACTTATTTGGTTATAGCTATGTTTGATGACTTTAGAGATGATAATAGCGCTACTATGTATGTCCCTAAATCACATCTTTTGTCTAACATACCAAAGCGTCAAGGTAAATATAAGTATAAAAGTTTATTAGGAAAAAAAGGAACAATAGTAATAATGGATACAGGTATTGTTCATAAAAGTGGTGAAGCATCATTAAGAGACAGATGGAGCATGTTTTCGATATATGGAGGATGGTTTGTAAAACCTTATTATAGATTTTGGGATATGTTCACTAAAAAAGAGATTATGAAATTTGATAAAACTTATAAAAAATTGTTACATTTTAACTCAATTCCTCCTAAACATGAGGAAGAAAGGTTAAGCACTTTGACAAAACTTTAAAGCAAAATTAATGATATTTAAAATATCAATTTGTATCATTTCAAAAATTATTATGAAATGTTCTTTAAAATAGTTATTTTCATTTATTATAAAAGAAAATAACTTTTATAGATTTAATAATAATAAGTTTATTAGATAATTAATATTATGATTAAAATTAGGTTAGCAAAAATTGAGGATAGTAAAGATATCTTTAAATGGAGAAATGATTTTCATACACGCAAAATGTTTCATTCTTCAAAAATTGTTGAGTGGAATGAACATAAAAAATGGTTTGAAAAAAATCTTATAAATAAAAAAGTATCTTTGCTTATTTGTACTAATATGAAAGAAGAAAAAGTTGGAGTTATAAGATTTGATGTTTCAGATAATGTGGCTGAGGTTTCTTTAAACCTAAATCCAATTATGAGAGGAAAAGCTAGAGCAAGTGAATGTTTAAAAAAATCAATAAATTTTGTAAAAAGATATTCTCCAAATCTAAAAGTTATTAATGCAGAAATAAAAGATATTAACGTGGCAAGCAAAAAAACTTTTGAGAAGGTAGGGTTTGTTTTTCAATTTGAGGATAAAGGGATTAGACATTACAAGATGGTTTTTTAATTATTTTTTGATATTTATTTAAAAATAAAAAAGTGATTGTTTAATTTATATCAGTTATTAAATTAATTTAAATTTTTTTGAATAAATGATAAAAATCTTCATAAGTTTAGGTGTTAAATGATATTGATTAAAACAAAGCATAAGATTTTACTGGCTCGTTTATTTCAAGTTCCGATTATTTTTTTTATTAAATTATTTAAAAAAACTAATAAATTGTTAGTAATTCGTAACGAAATAAAATGGTTTCTAGATTTGGAGGAAGGTATAGATTTTGCAATTTTTTTAACAGGTAAATTTGAAATTGATACTAGTTCATATTTTAAATCAATAATCAATAAAGGCGACATTATTTTTGATATTGGAGCCAATATTGGTGCACATACTTTGCCCATGGCAAAATTGGTTGGGGAAAATGGAATTGTACATGCTTTTGAACCTACAAAATTTGCCTATGATAAACTTGAAAAAAATATTTCTTTAAATCCAAATTTAAATAATAGAATTATAGTAAACCAGATAATGTTGACCGATAAAAAAAATAAAAAGCCTGTGTCAAAACTTTATTCAAGTTGGCCTTTTGATTCAAAACTTCAGGAACATAAAAAACATTGTGGAAGCATGCAATCAACTGATGGCTGCAAATCCAAAACATTGGATGAATATGTTTTAGATAACAAGGTTTCTGGCCTAAAATTGATTAAGATAGATGTTGATGGTTTTGAAATTGAAGTGTTAATGGGAGCAAAAAATATTTTAAAAAAAAACAAACCTATTTTACTTATTGAACTTGCTCCCTACACATTTGAGGAAAGAGGAAAAAGTTTTACTAAATTAATCAATCTGCTTTTTGATTTAGGATATGCTCTTTTTGATATAAAAAATAAAAAAAAATTACCTAATTCAATCGATAAGTTGATGCATATGATTCCAGAAGGTGGATCGATTAATGTAATTGCAAAATGTATCTATAATGGAAAAAGGTAATGTTATTAAATAGAAAAAACATACTCATTAAGAATGAAGAAAAATGCTAAAAAATTATATATATATTTTTTTGGCTGCTTTGTTAGTTAGGTTAATAAACTTACTCATAATTGATAACCCAGTTTCACATGCTTTAATGGAAGATGCACTTATCTATTGGGAAGGAGCTCAGTCATGGAAAGAGAGTGGTTATTTTTCGCGTAATATTAACGGTATATTTATTCCAGAAACTGAGAGAGTTCCAGCTTATTTCATATTACTTTTGTTTCTAAGAGATTTTTTTAATGATGGTCTTGTTGCAATACTATTTTGCCAAGCTGTTATAGACTCTTTAACATGTGTTATTATTTATAAATTAGGAAGTATGATTAACATACAAACTGCTAAATTTTCTGCTTTATTTTCTATTTTCTCTTTTAATATGATTTTGCATAGTAGTTTTATACTTACAGAAACTTTATTTCTTTTTTTCATGTGTTGTCTTCTATTATTTGCAGCGGATCTTATTACAAAATTTACTTGGAAGTCTGTAATAGGAGTAGGAATTTTTTGTGGCTTAGCAATAATGACACGTTCTTTAGTTTTTCTTATTCCAATTTCAATAACAATTTTAGGTCCTATAACAACTTATATACAATCAAAAAACTGGATTAGAGGGTTTAAAGCAGGATTAGTTGTTTTGGTTATATCTGGAGTAATTACATCACCTATTCTTTACCGGAATTGGACAAATTATAATACGCTACATTTAACAAGTCAGAACGGAGTCTTTTTTTTAGACTGGGGTATAGGAATTATTAAATCTTTAGAAACTGGAAAACCTTTCTCGGAAATAGGAAAAGAATTAAATAAATCTGTTGAAAAAGAAATTAAAAAGACTTATGCAGAAACAGATCAACTAAATCCATTCGAACTATCAGAGATTAGATTGAATATAGCAAATAATAAGTTCTCAGAGTTATCTACTTATTCAATCTTGCATGGTTTTATTTATGGCGCAACAAACAATCTACTTTCTCCAACTATAGCAATAGACCCTCGCGTAAGATCGTTGAATACATCCAGTTTTTATAATACGCATGGTCATACTATAATTGAAAAAGTAATGAACTTTGTTAGTAATAATAATAATTGGTATTTAGTTTTTTTAACAATTGGATTTATAACTAGTATTCTTTTTGCTTTTTTACAGGCTTTAGGGTTTATATTGATATTTAGATCAAATCAACTTCTAGGTATATTAATAATATTTTATATAATGTATTTTTTAATAATTTGTGGACCAGTTGGAAGTCCAAAGTATAGAATTCCAATCGAACCAGCTCTTATTATTTTGCAATCATACGCTGGGGCATGGATGTATATCAGGCAAAAAAAATTAAAGAAAAATAATTTTTTAAAATAAGTATATCTCTATTTGAATTAAATGAAGAAAATATTTTCTAGACAAAACCTATCTTTGATGTAACAAGAGATTTATTATTAATTTGTTAAGGATTTTTTAGATCTTCAAAAGATATTTTTAGAAATATAAAAAGTTTAATTATTGCATATGCCTAAATCTGATATAGACATCGCCAAATCTGCAAAAAAAGTACCAATAGAACAAGTAGGTAAAATAATTGGCATTAATAAAGAGAGTTTAATTTTCTATGGAGATGATAAGGCAAAAATTTCAGAAAAGTTCATTAATTCTGTAAAAAATAAACATAATGGAAAATTAATATTGGTAACTGCTGTTAACCCAACTCCAGCAGGTGAGGGTAAAACAACTACCACAGTTGGACTTGGTGATGCTCTCAATGCTATAGGAAAAAAAACTGTAGTATGTATAAGGGAGGCTTCATTAGGTCCATGTTTTGGTATGAAAGGAGGTGCCGCAGGTGGAGGTTTTTCTCAAATAGTTCCTATGGAAGATATGAATTTACACTTCACAGGAGATTTCCATGCGATTACTAGCGCTCATAATTTGCTGTCGGCAATGATTGACAATCATATATATTGGGGCAATAAGGAAAAAATAGATTTAAGAAGGGTTGTTTGGCGAAGAGTAATGGATATAAATGATAGAGCTCTAAGAGATATAGTAACTAGTCTCGGTGGTGTGCCAAATGGGATACCTAGACAAACAGGCTTTGATATAACGGTTGCTTCTGAAGTAATGGCTATACTTTGTTTGTCAAAGAATCTTAAAGATTTAAGAAAAAGACTTGGTAATATTATTGTTGCTTATAGAAGTGATAAGACTCCAGTTTATTGTAGGGATATTAAAGCAGATGGTGCTATGACCGTATTGTTAAAAGATGCTATTTTACCTAACTTAGTTCAAACTATAGAAAATAATCCAGCGTTTGTACATGGTGGCCCATTTGCAAATATAGCTCATGGGTGTAATTCAGTTATTGCTACTGATACAGCGCTCAAGGTTGCAGAGTATGTAGTTACGGAAGCTGGATTTGGAGCAGACTTAGGTGCTGAAAAATTTGTAAATATTAAGTGTCGTAAATCAGGTTTATTTCCATCAGCTGCCGTAATAGTTACAACCGTAAGGGCAATGAAGATGAATGGAGGCGTTTACAAAGAAAGATTAGGAATAAAAAATATAGAAGCTGTTAAGAAAGGTTGTGCAAACCTAGGAAGACATATTGAAAATATAAAATCATTTGGGATACCTTTAGTGATCGCAATTAATTATTTTACAAGTGATACTGAGGAAGAAATAGAGACTATAAAAAAATATGTTCAAGATCAAGGTTCAAAAGCTTTACTTTGTAAACATTGGGCAGAAGGTTCAAAAGGAACGATAGAATTAGCAAAAGAGGTTTCCAAAATTTGTGATAAGGAAGAAAACAATTTTTCTCTTCTTTACAAAAATAATATTCCTTTATTGAAAAAAATTGAAATTATAGCAAAAAAGATTTATCGAGCGGATGAGGTTCTTGCAGATAAAATTATTAGAAATCAATTAAAACAGTGGGAAAATGAAGGACATGGTCATCTTCCAATTTGTATGGCAAAAACTCAATATAGTTTTTCAACAGATCCTAATCTAAGAGGAGCACCTATTGGTCATTCAACACCCATTAGAGAGGTAAGATTATCAGCTGGAGCAGGTTTTATTGTAGTTATATGTGGTGAAATAATGACAATGCCAGGTTTACCCAAAATCCCAAGTGCCGAAGGAATGGAAATTGATAAAAATAACAGTGTAAAAGGTCTCTTCTAATTCAAACTACTAATTTGGATATATTAGGTAATATTTAAATGGATATCTCAAAAAATAAAATAAAAAAATTAATTAATGAACAAGACCACGATGCTTCTTCTCTTTTTCAAGAGAGTTTGCCTACAACCTCTGATAACTTATTAATAAAATTAGAAGAATGGAAAATAAAATTCAAATTAATTCAACATATTCCATTAAGAACTGTAGAAGAATCTAAACAATTTCATAATCAATCATTGATATTTGACAAAACTATAGCTCAAATAAAAAATCTATATTTAAGAGATCACAAAAAAAAAAATTTTCTCTTTGTTGCTCAACAGGATAAAAAAATAGATTTAAAAAATTTAAGTGAAATTATTAAAGCAGGTAGACTCTCATTTGGTTCAAAAGAGAGGTTATTTGAAAATTTAGGCGTTCGTCCAGGAGCAGTTACTCCTTTTGCGATGATTAATGGCATAAATAAAAATGTAAATTTGTATTTAGATTTAGATTTAAGGTCATATGTAAAATTATATGCACATCCTTTAGTAAATGATAGAACTATAGAAATTAAACTAGTAGATTTAGAATATTTTTTTAAGAATATTGGAGTAAAAATAAATTGGATACAATTATAAAATTTTTATCATAATAAAATAATATTTACATGGTTTATTTAATAACAAAAATTTTAATAACATCTATTTTGATAGTTCTAATTAGTGAAATTGCAAAAACTAATGATAAATTGGGTGGGCTAATAGCAGCGATGCCAATAACAACATTATTAATAATTTTTTGGTTATATTATGAGAATGCATCATATATTAAAATTTCTAATCATATGTATTATACGTTTTTGTATGTCTTGCCAACTTTGCCAATGTTTCTAATTTTCCCATTTTTATTACAAAAGTATGGATTTTATTTTTCTATTGTGTGTAGTATAATATTAACGATTATTTGTATAATTTTTGTCAATTATTTTTCTAAAAAAATTGGGTTTAAATTTTTTTAATTAGATTGATGTTATTAAATTTTAGATCAAATATATTTTTGGCAGAAAAATTGCTATTTTTATTAACAACTAATGAATATAAAAGATATTAAAAAATTAAAAGGAACAGATTTTGAAAAAAGTGTTTGGTTAGAAATTTCAAAAATTCCTTATGGAGATATATCGACATACAAAAATATTGCTTTAAAACTTTCTAAGAATCATTCCGCAAGGGCTGTTGCAAATGCGTGTGGTAAAAACCCTTTAATTGAGATTATTCCTTGTCATAGGGTTATAAGAAGTGATGGTTTTTTAGGAGGGTACAGTGGCAAAGGTGGAATTAAAAAGAAAAAAAAATTACTTGAGGGTGAAGGTCATAAGTTTGATTTTGATTTAAAAATAATTGTATGATGTATTTAAAAAATCTGACATAGGTATTAAAATGAATGACAGTAAAGATTTAAAAAATAGAATTTTGCAGATGAGGGAAGAAAACTCTATAGAAGTTTCTAATGATAGCAAATTAGAAAAAAAAGATAATGTATTAAATAAAGAATCTAAAATTTCAGAAAATAAGGAATCTAATAAAAATAATGAAAAGATAATTTCTAAAGATCAAGAAGCTTTCAGAGTTTTAGCTAATAAGTTTAATGATGCAGTGGAAGTGATTTTAGAACTGACGACAAGAGTTGAAAAATTAGAAACGTTAGTTCGTCTTCAGTCGATGCAAAACCAGAACACTCACGATAATACAGAAAAATATAAAAGTAAGAGATCTAATTTGAAATATTTTATTTTACTTATTATAATTATTACTTTTTCTTATTTTATTTATTTTAACAAAATTGATTTAACTGCAATGAGTGAAATTTTTAATGAATTGTATTTGATTTTAAAAAATTCTTAATCATCATTATTTAAATCAAAATCTAAAATAGTCATGTTAAAATGATAACATGTTTCATTATCTTCTTTATCTTCAAATACAACTCCTACAAATTCATCATCAATTAATACATCTGCTGAGTCAGTTTTGTTTGATCTACCTTCTATTTTTAAGTTTTTAGTCTTTAAAGTTTTTTTAAGAAAACTTTGAATCTTTGATAAAGTTTGTCTATCCATATTTATCCTAACTTATTTTTTTTAGTTTAAGTGCATTAAATTTTTTATTTAATTTATTAATTAAAATGTTTAATGATTTGCTTTTATCTACTATTTGTTTCTTAAATTTTAAAGTAAATTCTGGAGTATAGTTATTTTTTTTTTGAACTGTTTTTTCAATTTGAAAAAGAGGTTTATCAAAAGTATGTTTGTAAAAAGAAAAAACTGCTAGTTTTGAAATATTGTCAATAGCGTAATCTTTAAAAATTCCATTTGCAACTTGGATGGAATAAAGTTGTAATATTAGTTTTATCTCATTATTTGAAAAAAAAATTATATTTTTTTTATTTTTAAATTTATTATTTAATTTAATAAGTTGCATAATTTACTTCTAAAACATATAAATACTTTAGTTTAGCTATAATTTTGGTGGTTAATCAAGTTAGTTATAATTTATTTATTTTAAAAGTTTGGTAAATTAATATGGCGGATATTTTTGATGAAGTAACGGAAGAACTTAGACAAGACCAATTTAAAGAAATTTGGAAAAGATATCAGAAATTCATTTTCTTATCATTGTTTTTAATTATATCTATAGTAGGGGGATATAAAGGGTATCAATATTATAAGAATCAAAAAATTTTAGATAATTCAAAATTATTTTTTAATGCACTATCAAAAATTGATAATAATAAATTAGCTGATGCAGAAAAACTTCTTTTACAATTAGAATCAAACGAAAATACAGGTTATTATCTTTTTTCAATGTTTGCATTGGCAAAATTGAATATGGAAAAAGGAAATTATTTATTAATGGAAAAATACTATACATCCATTATTAATAATAAAAGTTTTGAAAAATTTTATAGGGATCTTGCACTTATATATCTAACAATTAATTCAAAAAAAATTAGCAATGATGATAAGATTAAAAGATTAAAGCCTATTATTACAAGTCCAAACAAATTGCAATCATTTGCTGCAGAAATGGAAATTCTCTATCTTTTTGATTCTAATAAAAATAAAATTGCTAATAAAAAACTTAATGATTTAATTAATAGATCAGATATTCAAAATAATCAAAAAAACAGGTTAAATATAATTAAGGAAATTTTTACAAAATAAACAAAGTGGTTTCATTGTATAGGATTATTTTATTAATAGTATTATTATTTACTGGTTCATGTTCAGATGAAGAAATATTAGTGGGTGGAGAAAAAGTTAATTTCATCAAAGATAATATTGTAATAAATAAACAATTATCCTTGGAAGATCCGAAATTAAATAAACAGATAAAGAATACTAATTGGGTTCAAAAGGGTGGTAATAAATATCACTCTTTGTCAAATATATCTTTTAAAATGCCATTGCAGAAAATGTGGACTTTTGATACAGATCAAGAGATTTCAGAAGATAATCCTTTTCTTATATTGCCAGTAAGTTTTGCAAATAAATTATACATCCTTAATTCAGAAGGATTTATATTTTGTTTAAATAAAAAAGATGGTTCATTAGTTTGGAAGAAAAAATTTTTTAAAGAAGATGAAGATACACTTTTGGGTTCTGGTTCGTTAGTTTTTGATAAATTTAGAAATTCAATAATAGCACATAATGGTAAAAATAAAATTATTTCTATTAATTCGGAAACGAAAAAGATTGACTGGAGTTTAATGAATCAACTTCCTTTTAGAGGTTCCTTAAGTATAAGTGGTAATAATTTAGTTGTTAATGACTATGATGGTAATTTGTTAAATATTAACACCGATTCAGGTTCAATTATTTGGAAAAAAAAACTGGGATCATCTTCTATGTCGATATACTCAAATGCAAGACCAGTGATAGCAAAAAATCTAGTTGTAAATCCTGGTTCAAATGGAATTTTTCATGTACTTCGATTAGATACTGGTAGATTAATTTACAGTGATATTTTGCCAAAAAACAATGATTTAGCTATTTTTAATAATAATGATATAATAGCAAATCCAATTTTTTATGATGGTAATATTTATATTCTATCTCATTCGGGAACTTTTTCAGCATATGATCATAGAACTTTTAAAAGTTTGTGGAATATTTCTATAGGGGGTAAGAATACCCCTTTAATATCAGGAGAAACAATTTTCGTCATTGATAATTTAGCAAGATTGCTTGCTATTAAAGCTATAACGGGTGAGGTAAGGTGGAAGACAAAATTCAAAAACCAAAAACAATCAGGTTATATCTTTGAAAAACAAACAGTAATTAATTATCATGGACCATTTTTAGTAGATAATAAAATACTGATTTTTAATACTAACGGTGATTTATTTTATCTAAATCCAAAAGATGGGAAAATTGTTACTAAGAAATCATTTAATGAATTAGCTGCAGCACCATTATTTTTTACCGATCATATTATATTTTTATTTTCTGATGGGAAAATTTCTAGGTTTAATTAAAAAAATACTTATTAATAAAATGTATAAAATAGCAATAGTTGGAAGGCCAAATGTAGGAAAATCAACTTTTTTTAATAGGCTTGTAGGTAAAAGAAAAGCAATTGTATCAAATGTTAGTGGATTGACACAAGATAGACAGTATTCAAAAGGAAAGTTAGCAGATCTAGAGTTTGAATTAATAGATACAGCTGGTGTTAATGACATTGAAAAAAATACGAATTATAATGATTCTGTTCAACAAACTAAAAAAGCGATAAAAGATTCTGATTTAGTAATTTTTATGACGGATGCTTCATCAGGTATAATGCCAACAGATTATTCAATAAGCAAGGTGTTAAGAAAATATGATAAAAAAATCTTACACATCGCTAATAAATCAGATAAAGATAATAAAAATTTTTCTTTAGAGGAAGTTTTTAAAATAGGATTTGGCGAAGCTTTGCTAATTTCTGCAGAACATAATTTAGGATTTAATAATTTGTATTATGAATTAAATAACTTTTTTGATAAACATAAAATAACTTCGAATTTTGATGTAAAGTCTCCAATCCCTTTTCTAGATAAAAATAAAAGATTAAAAGTTTCATTCATTGGCAAACCTAACACTGGAAAATCAACTTTAATTAATAAAATTTTGGGACAAAATAGACTAGTTACCGGAAATACTCCTGGTTTAACAAAAGACTCAATTGAAACTGTTTTAAATAAAAATAACATTGATTTTCTTTTGACTGATACAGCAGGAATAAGAAAAAAATCAAACATAATTGATTCAATTGAAAAAATTTCTGTTAACAAAAGCTTTGGTGAAATTAGAAAATCGGATGTTTGTATTTTGATTATTGACTCGACAGAAAAAATTCAAAAACAAGATTTTTTGATTGCAAATCAAGTTTTGGAGAATGGAAAAGGTTTAATAATAGGACTAAATAAGTGGGATTTAATTTCTAATAAATTGGAGGTTAAAAATTCCATTGTTAACCAAATCCAACTTTCTTTATCTCAAATAAAAGATGTAAAAGTATTAACTATTTCAGGCATCAGTGGACTTGGGCTATCAAAGTTAATTGATGAAATTTTAAATATTTATGAACTAACACATAAAAGAATACCAACTTCGAGTTTAAATAAGTGGTTATCTTTAAAAGTAAACCATTATTCTGCTCCATTAGTTTCAGGTAGAACAAATTCTTTAAAGTATATTTCTCAAATTAATAACAAACCTCCCGTGTTTATAATTTTTTGCTCCTATCCAAAAAAGATTCCCAAAAGCTACATCAGGTTTCTTGAAAACTCTTTGAGAAAAGATTTTAATTTTTCAGGTTTGCCTATAAAAATTCTATTTAAAAAAAGTAATAACCCTTTTAAAGATAGAATTAATAAAAAAAATTGTAATTTATAGATCATTTTTAATTAGATTAATAATTTTTTTTGCACTCATTTCAGCTGTTTGAATTGATTTTGGGTTTTCACCTGGCATTGCTTTTGCTCTCATTTCTGTTCTAGTGGCTCCAGGATTTATTATATGAATTTTAATATTACTTTTTTTTGTTTCAGCCGACCAAATATTAGCTAATTGTTCAAGAGCAGCTTTAGATACTGAATAGGCACCCCAGTAAGCTCGAGAGCCATGTGCTGCTCCAGAAGAAATAAAAATAATATTGGCTTTTTTGCTTTTTTTTAATAACG
>MDTG01415311.1_pt1 | contig 11938 bp, 11 predicted proteins | sample 811421 | NCBI WGS metagenome assembly MDTG01 (sample SAMN05326645, study PRJNA326480) | marine metagenome | isolation source: seawater | place: Pacific Ocean: South East | collected 2011 | reverse complement strand
TTATATTATATTTATATAAATAATTAACTATATGTTTAAGATAATTAAAAATTTTAACTGGATTATTTTATCCTCTTTTACTTGTATTTTTCTTGGAATTTTAACATTTCTCACTTTTATTAACGAGGGTTTTATTCCTTTAACTGAGCAAAATTTACTTTTATTGCTCTCTTTAGACATAATACTATTGCTAGTCTTTTTCTCTTTAGTTTTTAGAAATTTTTTTAGATTTTATACTTCTGGAAAAAAAAATAAATCTGGTTATCAAACAAATTTAAAATATATCTCTTTATTTTCTCTTTTTACACTTATACCATCTTTAATAGTAGCTATCTTCTCTCTCTTCATATTTAATTTTGGTCTTCAAAAATATTTTGATGATCAAATCACTCAAGCTGTCAATAATTCAAACGATGTTGCAAAGAACTATTTAGAGGAAAGTAAAAAAAATGTATTATCTGATGTGATATTGATGAGCGTAGGACTTAATAGAGCTTCAAATTTTTATTATTCTAACCCCAAACAATTTTTAAGAGTGGTAGGTGCTGAAAAGATTTTGAGGAAAATAGATGATATTTATCTTATCGACAGCGCTGGAAATATATTATTATCAGAAACTGGAATTTCATTAAATGATTTTTCTCTACCAAGTGAAGAAACTTTTGATAAGGCTTTGATTGGAGCGCCAGTTATTATACCCGGTAATCTTGAAAATAAAACTTCGGCTATGATAAAACTTAACTCTTTTATCGATACATACTTATATATTTCTAGAAATATTGATCCTGAAATATTAAAATATCTTAATGAGACAGAGAAAGCAGTTGATTTTTATTATTCTATAGAAAACAGTCAAACAGGAATAAAAATAACTTTTGCAATTATTTATATTATTGTTGTGACTTTATTGTTATTTTTATCGACAGCGGTTGCCATAACCTTTGCTAGGAGATTAACTAAACCTATAATTAATTTAATAAGCGCGTCTGAAAATATCAGCAAAGGGGAACTTGATGCAAAAGTTCCCGAAATAGATACTGATGAAGATTTAAAAAGACTCAATATTAACTTCAACAACATGATAACAAGATTAAAAAGACAACAAGATAAACTTTTAACAACAGAAAGATATGAAGCATGGGAAGTAGTCGCTAGGAAATTGGCTCATGAAATAAAAAATCCCCTCACACCCATCCAACTCTCTATTGATAGACTTAAAGAAAAATATTCTTCAAAAATAGGAGAAAACGAGTCACAATTTAACGATTATTTAGAAACAATTAATCGCCAAATTAAAGATATTGAAAAACTTGTAAATGAATTTTCAAATTTTGCAAGGATGCCCAGACCTGTTGTAAAAAAGATAGATTTAAATCAAGTAATAACACGCTCTATCGATTTTTTAAAAGTTTCTTTAAAAAGTAAAATATTCTTTAAAAAAAGTAAGAAACCTAATTTTATAATGGCTGATGAAGATCAACTAAATAGAGTTTTCATCAATATTATAAAAAATGCCGAAGAGTCTATTATTGAAATTTTAAGTAAAAAGCCTAAATATGTAGGAAAAATTGACATAGAAATTTTTAGGAATAATGATTATATAGTCACTGTAATAAAAGATAATGGTGAAGGAATTTCAGATACAAAAAAAGTGATGACACCTTATTTTACTACAAAGAAAAAAGGAACAGGCCTAGGACTCCCTATTGTAAATAAGATTATTAATGAACATTCTGGAGAATTTGTTATAAAAAAAGATAAAGGAACAATCATTGAAATTTGGTTGCCGAGCGTTTAATTTATGAATAAAGAAATATTAGTTATAGATGACAATCCCGATATAAGATATTTAATTTGTAACATTCTTAAAGAAAAAAATTTCAATGTGAGATCTGCAGCCAACTATGATCAAGCAGTCTTAGAAATTAACAAAAAATTACCCGATTTAGCTATCATTGATATTAAGTTGGATAGAGCTGACAAAGATGGAATTGATTTATTAAAATTAATTATGAAAAGGAATAATATTGTTCCAGTAATTATGATATCAGGCCATGCTACCGTGCAAATAGCTCTTGAGTCTATTAGATTAGGCGCATATGAGTTTATTGAAAAAGGAGCTTCTTTTTCTAAAGACAAATTACTAAATTATGTTAATCGAGCTATAGAAGCAGCAAATTTAAAAGAGGAAAAAGATATTATAGAGAATAAATTATTCCATTCCTTTGAGCTAATAGGAAAAAGTCCATCAATTATTAAAGTAAAGAAAATTATTGAAAAACTATCTAATACTGAGAGTAGGGTGTTGATATCAGGACCAACAGGATCTGGAAAAGAGCTCGTAGCGAGAAAAATTCACAAACTTTCACAACGTAATAAAAAACCCTTTGTTGTTATTAATGCTGCTTCATTGAGAGAATCTACTTATGAAAAAGAGTTATTTGGACAAGAATTTGGAGATGGAACTATAGCTTTTGGGGTTTTAGATAGAGCGGATAAAGGAACATTATTAATAGATGAAATAACTGAAATTCCAATTGAAACACAAGCTAATATACTAAGAGTTTTAATTGATCAAAAGTTTAAAAGAATAAATGGAAAAAAAGATATAAATGTTAATATTAGAATAATCTCTTCATCATCAAAAAATTTATTAGATGAGGTCGCATCTGGAAAATTTAGAGAAGATTTATTTCACCGATTAAATGTTGTTCCAATTGAGCTTAGTCCTTTAAACACAAGGACTGAAGATATCCCAGAACTAATAAATTATTTTAAAAAAAAAGTGTCAGAAATAAATGGTGTGCAAGAAATTGATATAGATACAAATAACGATCAATTGTATACCTATGACTGGCCAGGAAATGTAAGAGAGCTTAGAAATTTAATTGAGAGAATTACTATTGTCTCAGCTAATGAAAGCAAAGATAATATCAATAAATCTATCAGTGATATCTTAAACAATAAAAAACCACTGGATAATTCAGTTTTTCAAGATACGTTTACATCGCCTTTAAAAGAAGCAAGAGAAAAATTTGAAAAAGAATATCTGATTATTCAACTTAAAAAAAATCACGGAAATATTTCAAAAACAGCAGATTTTATTGGCATGGAGCGTTCAGCACTTCATAGAAAATTAAAGCAACTTGGCATAAAAGGTATTAATTAAAAAATGAACATAATTATTTGTGGTGCCGGTAAAGTAGGCTTTTCAATAAGTAAACAACTATCTTCTCAAGGTCACTCAGTTACTGTTATCGATCAGTCATCAGAGGACATAAAAAAAATTAATGACACTCAAGATGCTAAAGGGATAGTAGGTAGAGCTACTTTACCATCAGTTTTAGAAAATGCAGGTGCAGAAAATACAGATATGATTATAGCTGTAACAAGAAATGATGAAACAAACATGGTAGTTTGTCAGTTAGCAAGTTCTTTATTTAATATTCAAAAAAAAATTGCCAGAATAAGAACTAAGGATTTTTTAGATGGAAAATGGAATAAACTTTATAATAAATCAAACATTCCTATCGATGTAATTATCTCTCCAGAAAAAGAAGTGGCAAAATCTTTATTTAGAAGATTAGAGGCTCCAGGAGCCTTAGATAACGTACCTTTTGCTGCAAATAAAGTAAAAATGCTCGAAATTGCAATTGAAAAATCTTGCCCAATAATAAACATGCCTTTAAAAAAATTAACTGAAAAATATCCAAATTTTAAAGCTAACATTGTAGGCCTAGTTCGAAAAGAAAAATTTCATTTTTTAAAAAAAGAGGACAAGTTAATGGAAGGAGACAATGTATATGTAGTAGTTAGCAGTGATCAACTTAATGAAATACTAAAAGCTTTTGGCCATGAAGAGAAAACATCAAAAAAAATTCTTATAATAGGTGGAGGAAATATTGGTTTTCATTTAGCTAAAATGGTTGAGGAAAATTTTGAAGGGGCTAGAGTTAAAATTATTGAAAAAGATAAAACAAGAGCAGAAGAGATTGCAGCTGAGCTTACCTCATCAATTGTTATTAATGGAGATGCATTAGACGAAGAAATTTTAAAAGAAGCTAATTTGGAAGAATCGGAGACTGTTTTAGCTTTAACTAATGACGATGAGAATAATATTATGGCTTGCGTACTTGCTGAAAAGACTGGTCAAACAAAAAGAACTATAGCAATAGTCAATAAATCAAATTACAGCTTATTACAAAGCTCTTTAAATATTGATGATTTAGTAGATCCGAGGATGACAACAGTATCAAGAATAATGGAACATGTTCACAGAGGGACCATAGCGACTGTTTATTCCCTTCTAGACGGAGACTATGAATTTGTAGAGGCTAAAGTTTTGGAAAAATCTGAACTATTAAACAAAAAAATTAAAGATAGCGACTTACCAGAAAATGTTAGAATTGGAGCTATCGTGAGAGGAAAACAAGTTATAATACCTGGAGGAAATTTTATTTTTGAAAAAGATGATCTTGTTGTTCTTCTAGCCAGTAAAGATCAGTTAAAAGAAGTTGAAAATATATTTAGTATTGTTTAATAAATTTAAATTATTTAAAAATTTATTTATATTTTTTTTTTAATCTTCCAAATAGATTTAAAGCACACTCTATAACTTCATCCATATTTAAATATCTATAACTTGCCAATCTTCCCTCAAAATAAATATCTTTTTTTTCTAATTTTTTAATTAAACTCTTATATTTTTTGAAAAGATTTACATTTTTTTTATTATTTATTGGATAGTAGGGATCTCCTTTTGATTTGGGAAATTCGTAAGATATAGTAGAGTAATTAGATTTTTGTTTTGTCACATGTTTTATTTCAACTTTTCTTGTAAACCTGTGATCATTTGGAAAATTAATTTGCACACACTCTTGTACAAGTCTTTTTTTATAGGTTTTAAACTTAAAATCTAATGATCTCCAGTCTAGTTTTCCATATTTGTAATTAAAAAAAACATCAGGAGGTCCGGTATATATAGTTGCAATTTTAGGAATAATATTTTTTTTTACCTTTTCGTAAGATGTGTTAAGTAAAATATCAATTTTATTGCTATCAATCATTTTTTTAAAGAGTTCTGTATATCCATTTTTAGGCATCACTTTTAATTTCTGATTTACATAAAAAGGATCACGATTAAACCTAATTGGTAGTCTACCAACTACACTTTTATTCAAATTTTTAGGATGTATCCCCCATTGTTTTATTGTGTAATTTTTATAAAAATTCTCGTAAATTTCTTTACCTAGTTTTGATAAAATATAGTCCTCACTATTATTTATTTTTTTTTTCTTAATTCTTATATTATTTACGAATTCCATTGCTTCTCTTTTATTCTTAAATTTTTTTTTAAAAAATTTTTCTAGAGTATCGAGGTTAATAGGAATAGGGTACAATTCACCTTTAATGCTTGATTTTACTATGTAATTTCCTTTTATCCATTTTGTAAATTGACTGACATAATTAAAGATCTTTTTTTTTTTAAATCGCATATAGTGCGGACCATACTTATGAATTCTAAGTCCTTTCTTATTTATTTCATCATAACAATTACCCGCAATGTGATTTCTTTTTTCAATAATTATTGATGACCAATTTTTTATTTTTGCAGCTCTTTCAGCTATAACGCATCCCACTGGACCCGCTCCAACTATTAGTAAATCAGGACTCTTATTTTTAATTTTTTTTAGTCTCATTAATTATTTCATTTTTTTAATTGCAGATAAAATAATACCATTTCTTTTTACTTCAGATATATTTTTAAAGTTAAATTCGTCAAAACAGTTAGTAATTCCCTCCTTTTTTTTGGATAACATCGTCCTATTAGTCATTATTATATATTTAGCATTATCAATATCTTTATATTCACTCATTTTATACTTTTTTTTCATGTAAATTTTAGTTAATTCAGGACTTACTCCGCACGAAACAAAAGTTATTTTTTTATCATTTAAATTAGAATTTAATATTAATTCTTTTAAACTTGTTGACCAATAATCATTCTCAAATTTTTGATATCTGAATTCCTTATTGCCATTAAATGAATTCAAAAATGTATAATGATAGGGCGTAATAGATAAAAAATTCTTAAAGTGAAAAACAAAGAGAAAAATTAACACAAATTTAGAAATATCAAAAAATATATTTTTTTTCCTAAAAATGATATAAATAATAATTGCAGGTATAATTGCTAAGTAAGGCGTACTCCATAGAAAAAGTCTAATTCCATCGTAAATAGGAAAAGGAATTAAAAAAATAACTAAATTTGGATACACCAACAAAATTAAAAAGATAAAAAATAAAACTTTAAAATTTGTAAAGTATCTCTTTAGTTCACCGAAATTCCAAAATATTATTGGAATAGATAAAAAATATAAAAAAATGACAAATTCTGGCAATTTATATAAATAGTTTATAAGCAAATAATTTAAGGGTGTTTCGTGTGATAAAATATATTTTCCACCTACCAAATTAAACGGCCAACCCACGCTTTCTGAAAAAGATTTAAAAAAGAATTCCAAAGGTTTTGTGAATATATTTTCATGCGTATCTACCCAAAACAGAATTAAAATAAAATAAAAAATAATAAAAAATAATGCAAAATCTCCTAAAAATTTTTTGTAATCTTTAATTTTGTTTAATAACAAATACATAATAAAAACAAAAATAATCGGTAACAAAGATCCTAAAAATAATAATTGAATACCTGTTCCCAAAGCACAAAGTGTTGCTATTTTAAATAAAATTATAAATCTTTTATTAAAGAAATATTCCTTGAAAGAATATTTAATAATGTAGTAAGTAATCCAAACATGTGAAAAGGATAAAATAATATCTTTATTGTTTATTGCTAAATGTCCAAAAAAAAAGGGAGTAAAAAAAAGAATTAGAGAAGAAATTCTAGCTACTTGTTTGTTAAGCAGTTTTTTTACAACTTTGTACAACCCTATAATAGTTAATAAACCGAAAATTGTATTTACTAAATGAAAAACTTCTACCGCCACACTTGATGGAAATGATTGAGTAATTAAACTAGATAAAGACCAATATAATGTTGAATAACGAAATTTTGAAAAATAACTTTCATCCAACAATCCAAAAGACAATAAATAGTTCAGATTAATTTTTCCTATTTCTTGATAGAAACCTTCATCCCAAGAAAGTCCTATAATAAATGAACAATAAATTGCGTAGATAATAAGTAAAAACTTAATTTTACTTTCATGCTTCTCAAAAAGTTTAAAAAATTTATTCAATTTAAAATTTTATTTTAATTCTGATGAAACTTTTTTAAGAAACTTTTTAATCAAAAGCGCGTCTTCATCAGATAAAATCCTATCTTTTTCTAAACCACTTCTAATTTCTGATCTAACTTTATCTTTTATCATATCAGCTGTTTCTTTATCGAGACTAGAAAGTTTGTTTAAAATATCTAGTTTATCAGCTAAAAAAACATTATAAAAAACATTTATAATTATTATTATAGAAAATGTTATTGCGATTAACTTAATAAAAAAAACTTTTAAATTGCTTTCAGGTTTCATGTACTTATAATTATACTGATACAATTAAAATTCAATGAAAAACTTACCATTTATAGATATAATTATACCAAATTACAATAAAGGTGATTATTTAAAAGAGTGTTTAGACTCTGTTCTTAATCAAACATATAAGAACTGGAAAGTATATGTGATAGATGATTGTTCAAAAGATATTTCAAAAGAAATATTAAAAAAATACAACAAAGAGGACAAATTTAATATTACTTTTTTAAATAAAAATTCTGGTCCTGCTTATTGTCGAAATCTAGGATTAAAAAAATCTGAGGCTGAATATGTTGCATTTTTAGACTCAGATGATTATTGGCCAAAACATAAATTAGAAATACAAATCAATGAAATGTTGAATAACAACTATGATTTTACTTACACGGATATAAAATATTTTTTTAGTGACAAAATTGATAATCTTAAAAAAACAAATTTACCGAAAATTTATGATTTTGATAAATTTTTAACACAATCTACTTTGAGCACATCATCAATACTAGTCAAGAAATCAGTAATAAATAAAATTTATTTTCAAAATATAAAGCATGAAGATTATCTGTTTAAATGTGATATTTTAAGAGCAGGCAATCTCTCTTTTAAAATTTTCAATACCTTTGTTTATTATAGAATTAACAAAACAAATAGATCTTCTAATAAAATTTCTAATATTATTAATTTGTGGAATATAAATAAACTACATAATAATTTAAGTTTTTTTAAAAATATTAAGTCTATTTTATCCATAAGCATTAACTCTTTATTAACTTACGGTTGGAAATAAAATTTTTTTATGGTTTATAAAGGAAAAAAAATTGTCTTAAAAAAAAATACAAAAATATATATTTTAGCCCCTGCACAAACTTTTACTGGTGGCCCAGAATGTTTACACCAATTAGCATATTACCTAAAAAAAATATTTAAACTACAGACTTTCATTTATTACTTGCCCAATGATATAAAAAAACCAGTTCATAAAAATTTTAAGCATTATAAAATTAAAAGCATTAACAATATAGAAGATAATAAAGATAATATTCTAATCATGCCTGAGCACTTCTTTTTTTTAAAGGAGGGACTCAAATATTTAAATATAAGAAAAATAATATGGTGGTTAAGTATAGATAACTATTTTGGCTTTAAATTTAAGTATCAAAACACGAAAATAAAAAGATCACTATTAAAAATTCCTTATAATTTAATTTCCATTTTTAACAAAATAACAAACTATTACTTTGGAATATTTACATATCATGATTATTTGAAAATTCTTTATAAATTTTCAAATTTAAACAAACAAATAGAAATTGCTCAAGCATCTTCACATTTAATGCAATCATATTACGCTTATGATTTTTTAAAAAAAAAATTGAATAATTTATACTTCTTATTTGATTATCAAAATAAACAATTACTAAATAGTAAAACTAATAACAAAAAAGAAAATCTAATTTGTTATTCTAACAAATGTAACGAGTATATCGATTTATTAAAACCCTTGTATAATGATAGCCTTGTAGAATTAAAAGGTTTTACAAGAAAAGAAATGATAAATATTTTCAAAAAAACAAAAATTTATATCGATTTTGGGTATCACCCAGGAAAAGATAAAATGCCCCGAGAAGCTGTTTTGTTTAATAATTGTATTATTACTAATAAGAAAGGGAGTGCGAAAAATAGTTATGATATACCTATTAAAAATCAGTATAAATTTAAGGAAAGAAGATCTAATTTAAATAAAATTAAATATACAATTGATAAAATATTTTATAATCATAAAAAAGAATTTAAAAATTTTTCTAAATATAAAAAAATAGTTTTAAATGAAAAAAAAATGTTTAGTCAAGATTTGAGAAAAATATTTAAAAAAACAAAATGATTGAAAAAATTTTACATAAAAAAAAATTATTAGCCCTTATCGTAAGAGGAAAATATAGAAATAAAAAAGGAATACATTTTTTTACTCCTAACAGTGCAACACAACAATTTGGTTATATGAAACATAAAAAACAACACCTTATTAAGCCACATTTACATCAAAAACGTTTAACCAAAATTTTATCGACAACTGAAGTAATTTTAATTTTAAAAGGTATGCTAAGAGTCGATTTCTATACCCTCAAAAAAAAATATTTGTTTAGTAAAATTTTAAAAAAAAATGACATAATAATGCTAGTTAATGGTGGTCATGGATTTAAAGTTTTGAAAAATATTGAAATGTTAGAAATCAAACAAGGTCCTTACAGTATTTCGAAAGATAAAGTAAAATTTGAAAATATTGATGAAAAAAAAATCAAAATTAAAAAATAAATTTATACCTGTAAACACACCCAAAATTTACAAACATGAAAAAAAATTTGTAAATAAATGTTTACAGACCGGATGGATTTCTTCTGAAGGGAGATATGTAAAAGAATTTGAAAAAAAATTCTCTAAATTTAATCAAAAAAAATATGGTATCGCAGTATCGAGTGGAACCGCTGCTCTTGAAGTTGCATTAAAATCTCTAAATCTAAAAAAAAAAGATGAGGTTATAATTCCAAATTTCTCGATTATTTCAACAGCGCTTTGTGTCGTAAAGTTAGGTTTGAAACCAATTTTAGTTGATGCAGATCCTAAAAGTTGGAATATGTGTCCTAAACAAATTGAAAAAAAAATTAACAAGAATACTAAAGCAATTATCATTACTCATATTTATAGTTTTCCAGTTGATATGAAAAAAATATTAAAAATAGCAAAAAAAAGAAAAATTAAAATTATAGAGGATACCGCAGAGATGATTGGTCAAACTTATCAAAACAAAAGATGTGGGAGTTTTGGTGACTTGAGTACTTTCAGTTTTTATGCAAATAAACATATCACTACTGGAGAGGGTGGCATGATACTAACAAATGATAAAAAAATTTATTTAAAATGTATTTCTCTCAGAAACTTGTGTTTTGGTTCTAAAAATCGATTTGATCACGATGAAATTGGTTGGAATTACAGAATGACAAATTTACAAGCAGCAATGGGATGTGGTCAATTAATAAATATTAATAAGTCTCTTAAACGAAAAAGAGAAATTGGTAAACGATACATTTCAATATTAAAAAATTGTAAAAAGATTAAAATACAACCTTACAAAAACAAATATTCTACAAATATTTTTTGGGTGTTTGGTGTTTTACTAAAAAAAAATAAGTTAATATCAAGAGATCAAATTGTTAAAAAACTTCTTGAAAAAAATATACAAACAAGAAACTTTTTCCACCCAATGTATAAACAAAAAATATTTAAAAAACTTAAAATATTTAAAAAAAATCAAAAATTTCCAATTTCTGATCATTTGTCTAATAATGGATTTTACTTGCCTTCAGGACTAGGTTTGACCAATTCTGAAATTAATTATGTAGGTAATACTTTACTGGAGATCCTTAAATAGTGGTGCCCTCACACGGACTCGAACCGCGAACCTATTGATTACAAATCAATTGCTCTACCAATTGAGCTATGAGGGCAATAAAGCTAACTTAAATATACTAAAAAAGTATTACAATCAATTTTTTTTATCATCCAAAGCTTTATTAATATGGTGGCAAACTATAGCCACCGAGTTAGCTATATTTAAACTTTCCATCTGTTTACTTATTTCAATTTTGAATAAAAAATCGGAGTTAGCCACTGTATTTTTATTTAATCCGAACCCTTCAGAACCAAACAATAAAATATTTCTACCTGACCATTTATTTTCAGTAAAATTTTTTTTCGAGTTTACATCAAAGGCATTGACCCAAAAATCTTTGGTTTTAAGAAATCTTAGTGTAGTGTTTATATTCGAAACTTTAAAAATATTTAAGTGTTCCATTCCTCCACTAGCACTTTTAAATAGTAATTTGCTTTTAAATGGAAAAGATCTCTCTTTTACAATTAAACCATCAATATTAAAACTAACTGCGCTTCTAATAATTGAGCCTATATTTCTTGGGTCGGACACACCTTCTAAAGCTAAAAAAATAAGATCTTTTTTTTCGTTTCTTTTTAAATACTCTTTAATACTTTCTTCGTCAAAATTTTCAATCTCGGCTACTATATTTTGGTGAGAAATGTCTTCTTTACCACATAAATTATCAATTTCTTTTTTTGTCTTATAAAATACATGTACTTTTTTAAATAAATTTATGTTCTGATTATCTCTATTTAATTTCTTCAAAGCATCCTCAGTTATAAACAGTCGGTGCACTTTTCTCCTAGGATTTTTAAGCGCTTCGGTGACCGCATGTCTTCCAACTATTAAAAAAGTGGTTTTTTTCATAAAAATAACAGTTTTTTTTCAAATAATTAGCATATTTTAAAGCAAAATGATTTATTGCATTTATTGTACAAATGCTTATAAAACCCTTGTT
>MDTG01149060.1_pt1 | contig 11938 bp, 7 predicted proteins | sample 811421 | NCBI WGS metagenome assembly MDTG01 (sample SAMN05326645, study PRJNA326480) | marine metagenome | isolation source: seawater | place: Pacific Ocean: South East | collected 2011 | reverse complement strand
TCTAACTCTTGGGGCACTTGAATTAACTTCCTTGAGCACAGTTGAAAGCGATAAAATATAGATTACTTCATCTGTTTCCGTATTAGGGTCAATATCCCCATCACCATTCAAGTCACATTTTAATGACGATAAACAAGGATTTAGTGCCTTTTCTACCAGACTAATCTGTTCTAAGATTCTTTTATCAGTAATATTTCTATCACCCGATTCAATGTAAATAATCATAACATTCGTTGTCCAATCTTCTTCAACCAAACCGATTAAAGAACCAACTTCACTGCCTTCAGGAAGATATACTTCCAAGTCTCCATTAACATTCAATGCTGGTTTATCTAAGTCATCGTCAAATCTAGTTCCATCTAAGAAACCAGAAGTTGTGACAAAGTATGCAGTTATCATCAAAAAAACCACAATTGTGGCGATTGGAAATCTAGTTATTGCACCTGTTGCACCAGACTTTTGCCATTCACGCTTAAATCTATCAGGGGCCTCTAAAACTGCGTCAATTGCAGCCTTAGCATTGAAATCTTTTACCCTAGCAGTCAAATCAACCGCACCAGACTGGATTTTAGAACGACTATATTCGGCTAAAGCGGCCACTCTTTTTGAAAACTTACGTTTTTGACCCGATGGAGATTTCAATTCCTCATCAGTTGACATAGCCCTCTCCATGCATGCCAATAATGGGCACTTCAAATGCTTGCCGACAAAATGATTAGAAAAAATCGAAATACATACAGACCATTGGTTTGAAAATGTAAAACATTACGGCCACATGGACCCGTACTGTTAACGAGTGGGGGGCCGGTGAGGCACATGCCATCTCCAAGATTAACCGAAAAGCGCTGGTCTGTTGACCTTGAAAAGAAAATACAAGAAGAACATAGTAGTGATACTGCTACTTATTCTAAGAGATATGGATTTAATCCAAACTCTGGAAAAGAAATTTTTGTAATTGATACACCTCCACCCTATCCATCAGGAACTTGGCATATTGGCGCTGTGGCTCAATATTCAATGATTGATGTTATTGCTAGATCACAACGATTGCTAGGAAAGGAAGTCTATTTCCCTTGGGGAGTAGATAGGAATGGGATAAATATTGAATTCACCGTAGAAAAGAATACCAAAAGAAAGATGAAAACATATGGTCGCGAAGAATTTTTAAATTTGTGTAGAGAGACAATTGAAGAGTTTACTCAAGCCATGCGTAATACTGCAAAGCGTGTCGGTCTTTCATGTGATTTTGGGCGTGAATACCTAACCGATGCTGATGATTACAGAGTTGTAACACAATCTATTTTTGTTGAACTCTTCAAAAAGGGAGCGATTATTGAAGATTTACGCCCAAATATCTATGACCCAGTTGAAGGAACAACAATTGCAGATGCAGAAGTTGAAAGATTATCACGTCGGACTAGATTAGTTGATGTAAAATGGGAAACTGAAACTGGAGAGGAAGTAGTGATTTCGACCACTCGACCTGAATTAATCTGTGCATGTGGAGTGGTAGTTGTACACCCAGATGATGACAGATATCGGGATCTTGTAGGAAGGAAAATCAAACTACCTGTGCCAGTTAATGGTAGAGATGATTTTGTTGAAATAAAAACTCATTCATCAGTAAAGTCAGAATTTGGTTCAGGAGTTCTAATGGTCTGTTCTTTTGGAGATCAAAATGACGTCGCAGTTTTCCGTGAATTAGGACTAACACCATTCCAAGCAATCAATTTGGATGGTTGTATGACAGAATTGTCGGGCCCATTGTCTGGAATGAAAGTAAAAGATGCTAGAAATCATATTATTGAACTATTACAAAAACAAAATAAAATCGAAAAAGTTGAAGAAAGGGAACAAGAAGTCCCTGTATCTGAGCGAGGAAAAAATCCTGTCGAAATAATATTATTGAAAGAATGGTATGTTAAACAAACGCACATTCAAGATAGAATGAAGGAATTGATTGAAGAAATTGAATTCCATCCTGTTCGAAATAAACAATTCTTACTAGATTGGATGGATAATATTAGTATCGACTGGCCAATTTCTCGAAGGCGATGGTATCATACCGAAATACCAATTTGGTATAGTGAGGATGAAGAGTTCATCGTGGTTCCACCATCTGGGGTCTATGTCCAGCCTTGGAAAGAAATGCCACCAACTGGAAGTCGCGTACTAAATAGAAAGACGCGAGAGGATGTAGGTGATTTCGAAGAAATGAAGGAAAAACTCGGCAACATAAATGGTGAAGAAAAGGTGTTTGATACATGGATGGATTCATCCAATTCTAACTTATTTGTCAGTGGATATCTTAACGAGCCTGAAGTATTTGAAAATGCATTCCCGACTGCATTAAGGCCACAGGGTAAGGAAATTGTCAGAACTTGGCTATACTACACACTTCTAAAATCTGCTTTACTATTAGATAAACCTGGATTTAAGCATGTTTGGATTGATGGTCTTGGAATGGACCCTTGGGGGCGAAAAATGAGCAAGTCACTAGGAAATGGTATTGATGCTGATTCGGTATTGGAATGTGGAGCAGGTGGTAGAACTGGTTCATGGAAGGTCAAAGGGCCTGAAAAAACAGTTAGTCTAAGAGCAAATAAAATTGGTAGTGAATGTTTTAGACTTTGGAAGGCTTGTGATGCTCAAGTTGGTGATGATTTCCAAATTAATCCTGAGGAGATCGAGCAAAGATATTTTGGAGTTCTAACAAAGTTGTTCAATGTAGCTAGATTTGCATCACAATTTGATGTACCAGAAAATTTTGAAGTAATTCCTGAAAATCTCTCAATCGAAGATAGATGGATTATTTCAGAGTTCCAAAATACAATGTCTGAAGTAAAGAATTCATGGATTAATATTGATATCTATTCAGCTACACAAGCGTTGAAATCTTTTGGAACTGGAATTTTACCAAGTCATTACTTGGAAATGGTAAAATCAAGACTATATGATGAGGACAAAAATGCTGCTTGGACATTACATCGAATTGTAAGAGACTTCATGTCTGCTTTCAGCCCAATATGCCCATTTTTCACCCATCACATTTCCACAACAATTTACGGCACTTCTGCTGTTGAAGTTGACTCTTTCCCGGAAAATTTTGTCGCCGAACTAGAATCAAATTCTGCTGAAGGTGATAAACTTAGAAATTTATCAAATGAACTCCAAGTATTCAACAGTGAAGTTTGGTCAACGAAAAAAGAAAATGGTATTTCTCTTAACCAACCAATTTCTGGAATTAAAATTCCTGACAATCTAAGTTTATTCACTGAAGTATTTACACGAATGCACAAGTTAGAGTAATAGTATAATTCAATTAATATCTATTCATAGCCTGTACCGTGAGGCATATGCTTGAGCAAAAATTTCGCTATTCGAATTTAATTTTATTTACAGTCATTATTTCTCTACTGATAAGTACATTGGACACCGCTAGTGCTGAATTTTCAGGTGATGATGATAATGACGGAATCGGTAATGATATAGACAAGTGTGGCGATAATAACGAAAACTGGTCTTCAAATTTTTCTACAGACTATGATTCAGATGGATGTAAAGATTCAACAGAAGACTGGGATGATGATAATGACGAAATTAGTGATGAAGATGATTTATGCCCGAAATCTATTATCAAAGGGTGGAAGACATATATGAAAGATGCAAACGGAAATTATCTTGACTTTGATCATGATGGTTGCTTAGATTCTACCTCTGAGGATACCGATGATGATAACGATCAAGTACAAGATTCCGAAGATCAGTGTTTGTTTACGCGTATTGGGGCCACGATAGATAATAACGGATGTGAAATTGAATTCAATGATTCAGACAATGATGGAGTTGCGGATTCCTATGATGAATGTGACCAGACTCCACAAAATAGCGAAGTTTATTGGAATGGATGCTTATTAGAAGATGAATTAGAAGATTCGGATAATGATGGAGTTATCAATGACCATGACTTGTGCGAGGATGGACGCAATAACTGGCAATCAAATACTTCAACTGACCACGATGGTGATGGATGTCAAGATGATACTGAAGATTGGGATGATGATAATGATGGAGTCTTTGATGAACATGATAACTGTAACAAAGGCATCAGTATGTGGTCAACATATCAATTCAATCCAATACTAGATAATGACCATGATGGTTGTAGGGATGTCGATGAAGACAGCGATGATGACAATGACGGAATTAATGATCAAAATGACCAATGTCCAACAAATAGACGCGGTGCTGAAATTAATTCAACTGGGTGCGAAATATCATTCCCTGATCAGGATAATGATAGTGTTGCAGACAGTTTAGATTTCTGTGATGAGACTCCTGAAGGTTTAGATGTTGGACTAAATGGATGCCCTGTTTGGGAAGATCAAGATAATGATGGAGTACCTGACTGGGATGATGAATGTGAAGATACTGTCGGGGATAGTCAAGTTGATGATAATGGTTGTATTATAATACCTGATTCTGATGATGATGGGGTTGCAGATCAATTCGATGACTGTCCAAATACAACAACTGGAACAAGTGTTGGTGAAGATGGATGTTTAATTCAAACAAATGATGGCGATGCCTCGGATAGTTCGGGCGTTACTACAGGTGAATCTGACGAAAAGTGGTGGGAAGATATTCCCGTTCTAGGTGAGATTATCAGCAAAGTGGAGTCTCGATATGGCAAGATAATTGGTGCTTCAATTTTTGTGATCGGATTCATTGGTTATGCATACAGAGCTGCAACAATACGTTCCGATTTTAAGATGAATCGTAGAGTTCGAAAATTCAAGTTGAAGATTGAAGCTGCTAAATCGGAAAGGGAACTGAGGAAAATTCAAGTTGATGTTGAAACCGCTGATGACAAACGTTTGCTTCCACGAGGCGCCCTAGGTGATTTGTTATCACTAATCGAGTTAAAAGCCGAAGATTTAGGACTTACAGACTTCATATCTCAAGATTCGATTCAAAGTTCAATTAGTTCGACGGACTTTGAAGAAGGAGTAAATGCTCTTCGTGAAGCAAAAGATGAATTGAGGGGAGCGATGGAAGAAATAAATAGTTCCAAGAAAGTTCGAAAAAGAAGCATTGGTTCATCACAAAAATCCAGTCAGCAAAATTCACAGTTTACACTTAAAGGCACAGGTAAATCCACTATCAGTCGACCATCTTACCATCCAAAGGACATAAACAGAGATGGGGTTATCGATGAAGAAGATGAACGCATTTGGCAAGAGATGAGTGAAGAAGAAAGGTTGGAGCGTTCTAGCTTGCCCTTTGGTAAAAAGTCAAATGTTGCTGACGAGATTCTCAGTTTTTCTAAATTACCTTCCAGCCCTAAAGCCCGTTGTCACTGTGGGAAAAAGAAAGCATATGGGAAATGTTGTATGAAAACCGATTTGTGTCCTTGTGGCAATGGTAAGAAATTTATCAAATGCTGTGCTAAAGAACGTAATTATCTTTGAGATCTAATGTGATTTGTTTTGTAGAAGGCACATCTAAGTGGCCAAGTCTAAACCCAATCAACCTAACACGCTTACCAAATTGGATGTTATTGGCAAATAATGTTTTACTCAATCTGTTAAATACGTCGAGGTCATCCATTGCTACAGGAATTGAACGTCCATGTGTATGAGTTTCAAAGCCACTATATCTAATTTTAACTTCAGCGAGTCTCCCACATACCCCTAATTCCTTGGCCTTTAACATAACCTGTCTTGTGATATCTAATAGATATGATAGTACTATCTCGTAATCACTTTGGTCTGATGAGAAAGTGTGCTCTTTGCCGACTGATTTTCTACTGCGAAGTGGGCTCACTTCACTACTTGTTGTACCTTCATACACACTTATCACCCACAATGCAAATCTTTCACCAGCCATTCTGCTCAAAGACAATTCACCATAATTATACAATTCATCAACAGTACTTATCCCCCATTCTGCCAGTTGTATTGCCCTTTTTTCACCAATACCCGGAACATCTCTTATCGAACGATTAATGAAAAAATCACTTATCTCATCTGGCAATATTCTAAATATTCCCTTAGGTTTGTTAACCTCACTAGCCATTTTGGCAAGAATCCTTGTAGATGCTATTCCAAATGATGCTGAAAGGCCGACCTCTTCTAAAATTTTAGATTGCAATTCTCTGCACAAAGCAACTGCTCTATCCCAATCATTAGAAACATAATTTGTAATATCTAGATAGGCTTCATCAATACTTGCTTGTTCAAAAAATTCTGCTGGACCCGATAATATTGCCATGACTTTTCTAGAAGCCCTTGTGTATAGTCCACGACTACCTCTCACATACAAGGCGTTACCATATGGTTTACCAGGACATCTTCGCCATGCCTCACTTATCGACATCGCAGAACGGATTCCATATGTTCTAGCAGAATAATTACATGTTGAAACAATTCCTCTTCCTCTTCCTTGTTGAGGGTCTGACCCAATAATCAGTGGAATATCAGGAGAAAATCCGTGATGTAATGTCTCAACTGCAGCAAAAAATGCATCCAAATCACAGTGAACCAAAATTCTATTAATATTAGAATTCTTTAATTCCTTATTTTGCATCATCTCACCAAATAAAAGATATTGCCATCGGTGTTTGAAATTAACCCCTCAACTCATAATAAATGGGAATTAACAGTTGATTTAACTTTCTTCCCATCAAGAGCATCCATGACATTGTTAGCAATGTCAATTCCAACTCTTCTTTGTGCTTCAATTGTAGCTGCACCAATATGAGGTGTTCCATGGAAATTAGGATGAGAAATGAGTTCATTAGAGGGTTTTACAGGCTCTTGTTCAAAAACATCTAGAGCAGCAGATGTGATTATTTCTTCATTTAGAGCTTGAAGTAAGTCGCTTTCATCAATAATACCGCCTCGGGCACAATTTACAATATGATTTCCACATTTCAACCCAAGTGGCGACTTACCTGGCATTAATTTCATACGTTCATAATTAACCAAATGATGTGTCTCATCAGTAAGATTACAATGAACAGAAATATGGGTGCATGTAGCAAATAAAGAGTCTATATTCTTGTGTAATTTAGTATTCTGATTCTTAGCTACTTTAGGAGGTAAATATGGGTCATAAGCATGTATTTCCATACCCAAAGATTGAGCAACCATTCCTACTCCTTGAGCGATTCTTCCAAAACCAATCAATCCGAGTGATTTACCCGATAGTTCAGTTCCAACCATTTTTTTCTTTTCCCATTTACCGGAACGTAGACTTCGATCAGATTTCGGCAAATTACGTATCGAAGCAAGTAAATGAGATATAGTGAGTTCAACAACTGATTGAGTGGATGCTAAAGGAGCATTTACCACAACTATTTTAGATTCAGATGCAACTTTCAAATCTATATTGTCTACACCAACCCCTGCTCTACCAATTACTCTTAGTTTATTGCCACTAGACTGAATTACCTTTCTAGTCAATTTGGTAGCACTTCGAACAATAATAGCATCATATTCAGCTAGACAACCATCGATTAATTCTTTTTCTGAGAAAGATTTCAAAGTCACTTCATGCCCATTTTTCTCTAGTAATGAAACAGCATCAGCAGACATCCCATCTGTCACGACAATCTTTGCCATGTAACTAGTCAGAGCGATAAGGGCCGTGAAACTTCTTGATTAGTCTAAATCTTCACAATAATTCAAATCAATGAAATGTTTGGGCTAATTGAGGAGCATCATGAATTCCGATTTAGATACAGCGGAATTATTTTGGGCATTGGTTATTTTATCAATTCCGATATTATTGGCTTTACCAATGAGGTTAGCATGGAGACTATTTATTGGAGTTGGTCATGAAGAGTCGCAATATCGTAATTCAGTAAGACAAATAATTGATGCTGGAAGACAAGTTGCCCCATTTAGGACTACCTTGGATGATTTAGCGAGAAGCTTACACATACAGCCATCTAAACAAAGATTGATTGAAGCAGATTTATTTCATCCACTAACACTGTCTCATTTCCTACTTCTTCCAACAATCATAATTTTCCCTCTTGCAGCAATTATGGCATTACCTATTATTTTACTTGGATTGCCAATTTTAATTTTGATTGAATATGTTTTCATCAAAAAGAAGGTCTTGATTCGTATTCTAAAAGAGATGGAAAGAATCCTCCACTGGCAGGTAATACACATACCAAAGCCACATAGGGGTTCTATGGGCAAGTCAGAAAAAGTTAATGAATTTTCAAACCACGTAATTCACTTTAACTATGTCCCACAGGGAGCATTTTTAGGTCTGTTCGCATGGCAAATTGTTCATTGGGTTTTAAAATTGGATTCTTGGGGATTAGAAATCGCTATTTCCGCATTCCTATACATTATTCTCCTAGGTGCTTTAGGGGTACTAAATACAGCATTTGAATCTGATTTAGTTTTCGTCGACCCAGCTAAGGGCAGACTAGTACCAGTCGATCAGTGGCTCGAAAGTATTCTTAAGCCTGTAGTTGGAATCGGTTTACTTTTCCTGATTGGTAGAAATCTAATAGATGAAGCAAGAACAGATAATCCTGTACTGTTTGCATTGGTTGTAATTGGTCTTCTTTACCTTGCAGCAATTGTCGGTATAGCATACAAATGGGGATATTCGATTTGGCGAGGAAGTCAAGTTCGTGAAACTTTTGAAAATCATATTATCGAATATCTCAAACCACTATCTTATGATTTGACCAGAACAAGGGGTCGAATTGAATTTATAGCACAAATGAGTATGGAAGAAAGATTAGCAAAAATTACAGAAATTCCTCAAAAACAACTCACATTTGCTGACTTACAATCGATACCAAGGAGTGAAAATAACGGAAGCATACCTCAAAATCCGTTAAAAAAGAATTAATTCATCCAAGGTATTTCTTCAGGAATCTCACCAAATATGTTTGCCGGTAAAGCGACTTTGATTTTTGAAACATACCCTAATTTTTCTGCTGATTCAATCTGCCAATCAAAATACTCTTGTGCAGATTGCATATTCAATATCGGATTATTTTTCCTATTCCAATCCAATGTCTTCATCTCAGTTCCTGGTGGTTCATGTCCTGTACATACTATCAAATCACCCGATAACTTTGACAATACACTCAATGAATTCCAATGTTCCTCCATCCTACCACTTGGAAGATCGTCTCTCCCGACTCCGCCTTCACCGGTGAATAAAAAGTCACCAGTAAATACATGATTTCCTATTTCTACTAACATTGAGTCTTGAGTATGACCTGGAACATGATGGAAATTCATCTCTAAATTTGCAAAATTCATTTTTGTGGTTTCATCGACATATCTGCTGACTCCAAGGGATGCAGTAGATACCCACATAACATAATCACACCCAGTCTTATCTCTAAGTATGAAACATCCTGTTATGTGGTCTGCATGTGTATGTGTAGCAATGGACATTGTCAAATTCCAATCATTCTTATCTAAAATCTGTAAATATTGTTCAGTAAAATCAAATACTGGGTCGATAATAATTACATCTTTAGAATCATCATCTATCAATAAGTAGGTTTTAGCCCAACCCTCTGAATTCAACTGCTCAACTCGCATGGTCAACCCTATGCTCACATGTACTTGAAATTCCCTATATCGCAAATATTGGCATTATAATTACGAGAATTCAAAACAAATCATCTCTTCGGAGTGTCATGTCTCATCCAGAAACGGTTGTACATTTGGAGCATGATGGCAAGGTACTGCTTGTAGATCAATCTGGAAATGGACCGATTATTCCCGTCAAAGGAAGAATTGAAGTTGAAGAAATTTATAGATTTCCTACTGTAGAAGAAGTAGAGAGTTTGGGGGTATCTTGGGAGCATAAAAGAGAAACTCACATTGAATTTGATGATTTCCAATATATTGTAATCAAAGGATATCCAAAACTTTCATGGCCCAAAAACTGGTCATGGAAAGATGATTTGATAGCTGATAATTCAGTACATCCTATTGCTAGAGAAGCTATTTATCGTTCTATTCACCGATTGGTTTCCAAAGTTGTTGTAAGAAATTCAAACAATGAAATACTACTAGCTAAGGTCTCAAGGGGCCATTTTGCAGGCCATTGGACACTACCCGGGGGATATATGGAACATGACGAACATCCAAAAGTTGGTTGTGTTAGAGAAGCAATTGAAGAAATAGGTTTAGAATTGGTCATAAACGATGAAAAACCAATAATTACTCAGCAGATTTTTTCCAGTGAAGGAATCTCATTTGTTTCATTCACTTACCAGTCTAATTGGGAAGGAGATTTAGAAGAATTAGTTCTTCAAGAAGATGAAATTTCAGCAGTAAAATGGTTTAATTTAGATTTCGCAATTAGTATTGTACCATCATATTTTGATAGCAAAGCACTGAAAGCACTAAAAGATTAGATTTCTAATATTTCTTTTGCCTTGGACAAAGCATCTTCCAAACCATCGGGGTTACTTCCCCCGCCTTGAGCGAATGTTGGCCGTCCACCGCCTCCGCCAGATATCAAAGGGGCTATTTGAGTTAAAATTTCAACTGCATTGTAGCGCTCACTAGCAATTGTGTTTTCTGTTGTTGCAATCATCAATTTACCGCCACCTGCACGCGAACCTAAAACTGCTAAAGAGGGTTTATTTTGATCAAGTGTCAATTCCTTCAGCATTTTAGTCATCTGCTTTAATTCACCATCACATTCCATAACTACAATTCTAACTCCATCCTTAACTTTGGAAGAGTCATCTCCACCAGAAGTTCTAATTCTAACTATTTCAGCTTCCAATGTTTCAATTCTCTTTCTCTGTTCTTTCCATTCAGCGAAAAATCTTTCAGCAGTTTTTGGAAGATCGGTTTGGGTTACTCCAAACACATCAGTTGTCTTTCTAAGTAACTCATCTTGGTCGCGAGCATAATTCAGAGCAGCTTGACCTGCAACAATATGTAAACGTTCAACACCATCTTGAACAGCAGTAGATTTGACAACACGTATAGAACCAATTTGACCTGGCTCATCGTGATGAGTTCCACCACATGCTTGAACATCATGGTCTGAAATTCGCAAAACTCGAATCATTTCACCTTTCGGTGCTCCACCCTGATATAAATCGAAACCATATTTTTCATCAGCATCTTTCCTATTTATTTCACTTTTATCGGTTCTTTGAACTTGACCTAATATATCATTTGACATACTTTCGATGGCATCTAAATCCTCGCGTGTCAGTCTATTGAAATGTGTAATATCTAATCTAGCGGTATCTACTGATTTATTAGCTCCTGCTTGATATATATGTGGGCCCAAAATTTTCCTTGCTGACCCTCCTACAATATGAACTGAAGTGTGATGATCCATTAGTTGCTTTCTACGGTTCCAGTCAAGACTTCCATGTACTAAGTCACCAACTTCAAATTCACCATCAACTAGATGAACGATATGATCTCCGGATTTTCTTGTATCTAAGACTCTCCTGTGAATTGAATCTGTTGCGAGTGTCCCCTGATCGCCTTCCTGCCCACCGCCCTCGGGATAAAAACAGGTTCTATCGAGAATGATTCCATGAGTTGCCTCACTAGGTAAGTCATCTCCGTCAATTGTACCACAGAATAAAACACTAGAGTCAAATTCTCTTTGTTGGACATCATCATAGTATAATGATTTGGTTACAGGAAGATTCTCTGGGACTTGAATAAAATTCGTCTCTTTGGAAGATTTAGCGGCTTGTTTGGCCATAAGTGCGTGTCTTACAGCCATTTCGGCAGAAAAACCTGTTCGGAGTTTGACATTTTCCCAACCAGATTTTATTGCTAGAGTAATAACCATGTCAGGAGGAATACCATGAGAATCATTGAGCGTGAATAAGATTTCATCGGGTATCTCTTCAGATGATTTATCTATTTTCTTCATTTGAGTTAAGATTGCATTACTACCC
>MDTG01367402.1_pt1 | contig 11940 bp, 9 predicted proteins | sample 811421 | NCBI WGS metagenome assembly MDTG01 (sample SAMN05326645, study PRJNA326480) | marine metagenome | isolation source: seawater | place: Pacific Ocean: South East | collected 2011 | reverse complement strand
CTATTGCTAGTAGTCCACGCCCGATCTAAACCAGGGGGTAGTGCGATTATCGCATCTCCCGCGGCCGGATTACTCGCTGGAGCACTAACATTCCATGCTACCCTGGTCACAAGGGCGAATGGGGTTTGGGCATCTGTCCATGCGTTTGTAGCAGATGGAGAGGGGGCACTTCCTCAAGACCCATACCTCAGAGTTCTAGATGTCATAGGGTTCGATGCAATAGGGGCAGAACTAGTTGGGTATCTGTCTGCAATATTGCTTCTATGTGTATTTACAGTCGTCCATCTAGCTAGGATGCAAAAGATAGACTTGGATTCTAAAGATTCAAGATCAATGATTCAGGAAAATAAGAATCTTTCATTATCCATTGTGATCATTTTCTTATTGGTCTCATTTTGGATAGGCTCTGTCGCAGTTATTCTAGTTGGAATCTCTCTGATGTATCTGCTCGTCAACGGGGATAACGAAGACCCTCCTCTCCATTGGGTGTTCTCAGGGATTGCACTGATGCTCTTTTCGAGCTGGACTTGGAATGCAGAATGGTACCAGTCCATCATAGGTATGACTCCATTCCTTACTCCGTGGCTAATATCAGAGAAGGAAGATGACTGGTCTTTCATCACAGGGGTATTTTCCAATGCCTCCCACAGGCTAAGAATATCTCGAGCCATACCCTGGTATGGGGGCACTGGATTCCTATTGCTTACGTGGATGATACTCACTGTTGAGATTGACGGAACTAGTCTCCAAGCTCACGAATTCTACGGGGCCCCATTCATTGCTCTTCTAGCAATCGGTCTGGCGGCCTACTCATGGGGGGCCTCAATGAGTCCCAAAAATGGAACATACCTTATTCTATTCGCCATATCATCCTCTCTCCTAGCAGCCCTACTAGCCGACTCTATAGCCCTGCCAGGAGATCCAAGGCTCCCCATCTCATCCTCTGTCTCAAGAGGGTCCCTAGCCTTGTTCATGTTAACCCTCCTAATATTCTCTCTACCATTCAATATCAGGAATTTAATTCTGACCTCAAAGTCCCATGCACGCAGGATATATCGAGATGGCTTCAGAGGACGTATGTCCCCCAGGGTCAGACTTCTCGCTAGCCATATTTCTCACGTTGGCATTCTCCTTCTGCTAATCGGACATGTATTTACCACTACATTGGTAGATAGATCCGATCCCTCCCACTTGGTAACTTTGGAGAAGGACGAACCAGTGTCATACGGGAACTACGAATATGTCTTGGTGGATACAATAGTACTCTCCGAAGGAGATGAGGGATTCGACTTCAATGTAGGAGACGGTTTTCTAGGAGTGGTCATCGAGATGAGGAAGGACGGGGAACTTGTCGATACACTAGTCCCCGGCATACTAAGATTCGGCCCCGTTCCTAGGTCAGAGGTTGACAGGCATGTCGGATTATTCGGCGATACTATCGTCATAATGGACGGTTTCCAGGTCCAAGACCTGATGCCAGCCCTCTTTTTCAACCAGACAGATGGCCTGGATAGAGTAAGGGTAACTATTCACGAACTTCAGGGTAGCCACTTGGTTTGGACCGGATGGGTACTCACGATTATTGGCGGAATTCTAGCATTTTCCTCATCCGAAAAACCCTCCAATGATGAGGAAGAATGAATTCCTGCAATAGTTTTGGGCACCGTTTGAATGAAAAAGGGGAAGCGGGTCGGCCGCACGCCAAGGAGGCGAATTACATGGACAATGGTGCAATAGTACACATCGACTACGACCTTTACGAGGTCGACTCTGAGAGACTCATCGAGACAACACGTGAGGACGTAGCCAAGGAGCATGACGTATTCGATGAGAACAGGGAATACTCACCAATGATTACTGTAGTAGGAGATGGCAGACTCATAGCTGGTTTCGAATCATCACTTTCAGAAGCTGAAGCCGACAAAGACTACGAAATAGACATAGAAGCACCTGATGCTTATGGCGAGAGAGATGCAAGCCTGGTGGAGACAATCGGCCAGAACGTCCTAATGAGGAGTGTTAGGGACCCCAATATGCTAGCAATCGGTGCTCCGGTGGAGATCGGTGGAAGGACCGGCGTACTACAGTTCTTGAGCGCCGGCCGTGCTAGGATTGACTACAATCATCCATTGGCTGGATCCACATTGAGGTATAACTACAACATCGTAAAGGTTGTAGATGACCGCAAGGAAAAGGTAGAGACGCTACTCAAGATGAATACGGGTAGAGACGACTTCGAGATAGCTTTCAAGAAAGATGACCTTACTGTGACACTTCCAGACACAATTGCTTATGATCAGAATTGGTCCTATGCTAAGTTCAGCTTGGTGAGAACACTCAGGGACCATATCGGAGTAGGGACAATTGTCTTCCGAGAGGTTCACGAACCCAGAGCAGTTTCTGAAGAGGAGTGATCCCCTCATCCCGACTATAGTCGATATAAGGTGGAACATTCATCACTCTAGGCCCCCTCCAACAATCGCCTCAATGACGACGAAGGTGGACTGAGCTACGGCATTGACGTTCCCTATGAGTACCGAGAGGCACCAATTTTACACACGTATTCAAGACATACGCCCTCCTCGGATTACTGTGAAGAGGCGCATATCATCTGTCTTCTTGACTCTAATAATGCTCCTAAGCATTGCTTCTAGTGGTTGCATGGGGCTAGCTATGCAGAGAGAGCTGATGGAGGGTATGCGGGAAGATCCCCGTGAAGAAATAGTGCCTGTCGAACCCATTGTACAGGCCCATATTTTTGGGCAGAATGAGTGCATATTGCCCGGAACGGAAAACTACAACCAGGAAACAGACTGCTACTCCAACGAGAGCATGATTTCAGTAGACGAGACAGTATCCAAGATGCTCCTTGACTTCTCAGTATCTTTCGAATGGTCCTCCACAGTTGGAGAATTACTGGGCAATAATACAGATGAGCTCAGATTCGTTGAGATTATCCTACTGAAACCAAACGGGGACAAATGCTGGGAGTATCTTGCGACCAGCTCAGTGGGGCAAATGTCTCTAGAACTCAGAAGTGAGAGTGACTGTACTGTTTCAATTGGTAACACTTCAGGGTTCGCCAATGGTGACTGGACACTCCAAGTTAGAGCTAGGGGGTATGCGATAGCCGCCCCCATTGACACCCTATCTTTCGAGGACGAGTTCAGGGTCTCGCTATGGGTTACGAAGAAATGCATAGTTTTCCCAGAAATACACGCAGAAGGCGAGTGTACATTTACCTCAGAGCTTGAATAACGCCAAGTAAGTTGAGCAATCCGTTGGCGTAGCGCTTATGAGTGGTTGGCAGTTCGCCCGACTCCGAGGAATCGCTTTGGATGAGAGTCTAACCCCACTTGTACCGCTTGACATGTACGAGCAGCACGCTGTTCATATAGGCACAAACCAGAAATCTTCCGACATGAAAGCCTTCTTGGATACTTTCAGACAGGATGACAGCGGTCTCCATCATATTGACATCAGGCAGACAGACTCTAGGATTCGCACCGTGGCCAAATTCCTGGCTAACTATGACTCCAGTAGGATACTGGTAGTAAGCGCGCGTCAGTATGGTCAGCGACCTGCAAGAATGTTTGCCGAGGCCATAGGGGCCAAGAGAATCGTTGGAAGATTTATTCCAGGGACCCTGACCAATCCAAGACTCAGGACATATATTGAGCCGGAAGTTATCGTAGTGACAGATCCAGCTGCAGACTCTCAGGCCCTTTCTGAGGCCGTGAGTTCAGGAATGCCGGTAATCGGAATCTGCGATGCCAACAACAGATTGAGAAATGTCGACCTAGTTCTACCAGCCAACAACAAAGGAAGAAGATCACTAGCTCTAATTTACTGGCTTCTGGCTAGAGAGACTCTGAAGATTAAAAGTGGGATATCGGATGTAGACTGGGAGCGCTCTCAGGATGTTGACGACTGGGAGTCCTCTTTCTAGTCTCAAAGAATGTCTTTTGTTAGTTCATCTGATAACTGAAAAGCTAGTCCCATGTTCGTGGACTTCAGCCCCGTTCCTATTTCATTGGCCCCAATGGCAGGGGTAACTGATCTGGCTTACAGGCTTCTTGCGAGAGAATGCGGCGCCGATTTCACTGTAACAGAGTTCACCGCAGCCTCAGGCCTAACCAGGAGGAACACATATTCTTGGCTTAAGGTTGAAACCGACCCAAGGGAGAGTCCATTCATTCCTCAGATTTTTGGGGGAGATATCTCAGAGATGTCAAAGACTGTTGAAATGCTAGAAGATAGGGCAGATATTATCGACATCAATTTTGGTTGTCCAGCTCCTAAGGTATGTAGAAACGACGCTGGCGCCGCACTCTTGAGGGACCCAGATAGAGTAGTTAGCATGGTAAGGAAATGCATAGAATCAACGGATGTGCCCATTTCCGTCAAGATGAGACTAGGAACAGGCGCAGGAGAAAATACCGCTCTTGAAATTTCTCAGAGATTAGCAGATGAAGGAGTTCTGAGAATTTGTGTTCATGGGAGGACGTTGAGGCAGAGGTATTCCGGAATAGCTGATTGGAATCAGATTAAGGAAATATCCGATTCAGTAGACATTCCTGTAATAGCAAATGGTGATGTCATAGATACCCAATCAGCGAAGGCCTGCCTGCAAGCCACCGGGGCTTCCGGCATAATGATCGGAAGAGGGGCCATAGGTAGGCCAACAGTCTTCCATGAAATAAAGGAGGGGATGGGTTGGTCTGCTGGAAGTCCTCCATGGGGAAGCGGGGGCCCATCTAAAGCAAGGAGGTGGTGCTGGGACCGATATCTAGAATTGTCTCAAGAGGTATTTGATAAATCAGGAAGTAAGAACCTCAAGAGACACGCGGTCTCATTTACGAAAGGACTACCGGGAGCGTCTGCAATGAGGGTCAGACTACATTCAATACAGGACAAGGAATTACTAGGCAGTGAGGTAAGTAGGTATCTGCACAACCTCGAAGAAGACGAATCTCAACCAGAGATTGCTTCTTCCAATCTCTGAGAGACTGTCTTCAGCCTTCTCAGTGTTCTTTCAGTACTTCTCATCACATTCTCCATGACCATATCTCCATCTTTCCCAGAAACTCTGAAACCATAGGGCATCCTTCCCCCGAGAGTGTTGAGAAGGATCTTTTGTGAATCCAACTCAACATCCGCCAGGATCGACTCAACCTTGTCAATACTCAAAGACTTACTTTTAGCACCAGATATCAGATCCTTCGAAGTAGAATCATCAAGTCTCCCCAAGCCTCCTCTAGTCATCAACCAATCCTCTCCTCTGGCATCAAATTGCCTCATTATCCCTACAAAAATATCCTGAGCCACCCTGCTCATCATGGGAACTCTCTCGACTATGCCGGCAACTCTCATCTTGTCTATCGCTCGTCCCACTCTAGAGCGAGTCTCCACCATCTTATCCGAAAGTGCGAGAATGGTAATTGGATCACTACTATTGCAAAGCTCAATTAGGATATTGCTGGCAAGACTATCTCCGGTCCGTGCCCTCTCTCCGGATAGCCCAAGATCTCTAGTCAATGAATCCATGTGGCCATCGGCTTCTGAGATGGGACCAGGTTCTGAAATCACTATCCTGAATGGCAGGGTCTCCTTGGGCGCAATTACTGACATCCTGCCCTCAGATTCCACTATCGACTTGGAAAGCTCCCGCAATCTTAGTTTCAGAACCGTCCTCGCCTCGTTAGTAACTAGCTCAAGTGCCGAGGAAATGCTACCCCCTCTTAGGACATGGATATGCCATCCTCCATCAGTATTGGAGGATAAGAGCCCGCATTCTCTTAACTTAACCAGTTGATGATGAACTCCAGTTTGTGAAAGTCCAGTTACTTCACATAGTGATTTAGCGTCCCATCCTCCCAACGGCTCCCTGAGAAAAGCCTCGGTCATAATCCTATGAAGCGCCCCTTGGCCTTCTTCGATGCCCCCACTTTCACTTTTCCTCCTGACTAGCCCCATTGAGTCTGGAGCCAGGCTAGTAGAACATCGGGGTCAGTACTGCCCGTGGGCATCGGTAACTCGACCAGTCTTAGCCTGAACACAAACGTCCCCCGAGATTGGGGGTTCTATAGAATTCGCAGCCGCGGACGCAAAATTAGACAATTACCCATACTTTTAGATTCACGAGCAATCCACTCTAATATCTAGCCAGGGATAGTCAACTTTAGATTGCCTCAATCCATTGAGATGAGGTGCAAGAGATAGACCCGTCTGACTTACAATCCCTCTTCTTCTAAGTACTGAGATGGCTGAGTGAACGGACGCCCTAGATCTGCCCAAGTCTCTGGCCAATTGAGCCTGAGACGCGGGGCCTTCTTCCTCGGTAAGTCTTGCTACCACCACTCTTTGGACTTCAGAGAGTCCAACTGGCATCATGGCCGCCGCCCGCATATCATCAGTGACACCAGTTCCTTCCAGAATCTCAACCTGCGCTGGAGCCCCAAAGTAGTAGCAAGTCCGACCATTAACCGGAACCACTGTTACCACTCCTTCCTTAGTGAGGATGTCAAGATGATGGCGTAACGTTCCATTGGCGGCAGACAGCCTCCTCTGAAGCTCCCTGAAGTGCACGCCGGGAGATTTTTCCAGAGCCTCCACGATTCTGAGCCTCAACGGATGTTCCCATCCTGTCTCTCTATGAGCGATCATTGTTCCTTGAGTGGCTGGAAAAAATAGCTGGAAACCGCCTCCCAAACCAAGTGCGGCTCCCGCCAAAGCACCTATTGAATCAACATACCATGGACGAGTAACCTTCCACTGGTCGACTAACGCCATAATTCGGCTGGTTTACTTACGGGGTTTTAATGATGTGTCTTTATGCTCATACAAAATAATGTATCAAGACCCTAATTGGGCCCCTCAATTTTTCCATTATGAATTTTCATATACGCAACTAGTGGAGAAAGAAGTTTGCCCGCCCTTCTTCCATGGTCTGTTAGGCTATACGTCACTCTAACTGGTGGGCCATCCTCAACCACTCTTTCCACTAGTCCGAAGTCTACGCATGTAGTCAATTTGTCAGACAGTGTACGACTACTAATTCCCCTCAAGAGGCCCCTCATTTCGTTAAACCTCCGATCTCCTGCTATGTATAGCGTGGCTAGAATCTCGGTGGTCCATCTCGAGCTGAACACTGAGAATGCATCAACTGCAGAATCTACTTCCCAGCTCACATCGAATTTCTCGTCATTGTATTTCGAAAACAATGTACGTATTTCCTTGCCAAGGCTCATGACGTCATCAACAGACTTCTCAACCTTTCTTATGTCCCTCTTTGTTAACCTAAGCGGCTTCTCTGGCATACTAACAGGTATTCCACAAGGTATCTAGTGTATAAAATGCACCTACGTGTAATCACCATTACTAGCTCTGTCAAATAGTAGATTCCACAGGTCGGTGTGAAATCTACACCAGTAGGAGGCAATGAAAATGGACAAATTTCTAGAACAATGGATTGAAGAAACGATTGCGAATGAAGATATCTCTGGAGAGCCACCCAGGATCAGTATCAGATCGATACTATTCGCCGCTATAGCTAACTACAGAGCTCCAGCATGGGTTCAATCCCCATTAAGGAATCTCTAGGAAGAATTGTACTTAGGATGCCTTCCTTCAATTAGTGCACTAAGCCCCTCTTCAGCATCATTGGTGCCGAAGATTTCCTCCAATCTATCTAGCTCAAGTTTCAGGCCCTCTTCAAGAGAGGATCCTCCTCTGACATCAGAGAGTAAATCACTTGCAATTCTAAGAGCGACAGGCGCCGCCCTTGAGAGTGATTTTAGCTGTCTTGAAACATTAGCATCTTCAGCATCAAAGCCATCGGGATTTTTCCCCGAGATAAGGCTGACAATATTCTCATCAGAATAGAAACTGGTAGCGAAGCGAACAACATCGCTTTCCTGATTTGACGGATTACCGGGGTATTTCTCGCTTGGCTTCTTGCCAACAAGGGATAAAATAGTATTTTCAACTTCAGAGGATTTTACTTTGTGAGTTAGGAGTCCTAGATCAAATGATGTTGAAGAATCTAGAAAGTTGCCAGCTAAAACTGCATATCTAGCGCACTCAACTCCACAAATCCTTGCAGTTCTCTGAGTTCCTCCGAGTCCTGGATATATTCCTATCGAAGTTTCTGGAAATCTGAATTGTGTCCTTCTGGTGCCAATTCTGTAATCGCAGGAAAGTGCCAGTTCTAGACCCCCTCCCAGTGCCAAACCAGTGGTTAGGGCTATGGTGGTCTTGTCGGACCCCTCAATGCTGTTGAGGACATCATGTCCTTGAGATGTGAATTCATATATCTCCCTGAAAGAGTCCTCTCTGAGTTTATCTACGAAGAATTTGACATCTGCTCCGGCGACGAAAGCCTTACCAGCTCCCTCGAAAACCACCGTGGAAACCCCTTCTCTAGAATTAACTTCTTTCATCACCTTCCCTAATTGTGATACAAGATCGACATTCAGGGCATTCATGGCCTCTGGCCGATTTAGCCTGACCCTTGCAATTTCACCTTCCACAGTCAAATCGACATAAGAGAAATCGAACTCCTCCGTCCTCTCAGAGAACCAATTGGGGAGTTCTATATTAGCCATCTCGGAGTAACTTACAGCCATCTTTGAAGCTTCGATTACCCCGATTTCATTGGCGAGCTCGAATGGGCCCTTCGCCCACCTTAGCCCCACCTTAGCCCCTCTATCGACATCCTCCATTGAGCATATCTCCTCATCTACTATCTGAGCAGATACTGAGAAAACCTGACCTAGAAGCCTCTCAGAAATTATTCTCGCAGTATCCGCATCGCACTCCTCGTCTTCTCCGATCTCCCATAGCCGCCCCTCTTCTACAAGTTCTCTAAGGGAATCAGACCCAGTATACCTTGGCGTATCCAGTTGCTTTGCCAGGTAATCTGTTGAGTGTAATGCAATAGGTGGGCCAGTGAGATTCATCAAGGCAAACGGACCCATCCCAATCCTGAATGAAGACATAGCAACGGAATCAATCTGCGCCGTACTACCAATCCCCTCCTCCAAAAGTTTGCATGCTTCATTAAGCCAGGGGACGAAGAATCTGTTTACCACAAAACCCGGCCGATCTTTGCAAACGATGACTACCTTTCCCATCGACTTACAATATTGCTCAACCAGCTTGATACTATCTTTAGAACTCTCAGTAGCGGGAATCACCTCAACAAGTCTGTTTTTTGCTGGATGATAGAAGAAGTGTAAGCCGACAAACCTATCTGGCCTTCCTGTGGATGATGCCAATGCGTCCACAGACAATGAAGAGGTATTGCTTGCGAGTATTGTATGATCATCATAAACATCGTTAAGAGTTTCAAAAACAGCCTTTTTGATATCAAAATCTTCGAATACAGCTTCAATAACCAAATCTGTTGATGGATCAACATTCTCGGTTCCAACCACGCCTGTAATTCTTGATTCTATCTCTCCCACTTGCTTAGAACTGAATATCCTTCGTTCTTCAGCTTCCTTCAGGAATCCCGACACAATGCTATGCCCTCTATCTACCCACTCTTGCTCTCTATCTACCATTTGGACCTCAAAAAGCTCTTGAGCACTCTTCTGCGCTATTCCTGAACCCATGTTTCCCGCACCAATGACTGCCACCTTCTCAATCGGTCCCATGGCCTTCCGACGAGGGGCCAATCAATGAATGCAGCGGATGAATCGTCCAATGAATTCACCAATGAATTTATTCAGTCTGCATCTCCCATTGTTAGCCATGCCACGACGCGGGGCCATCTCGGTGATTGTGATATTCTTACTTCTTTCATCTGCTTCTCAGATGGCTATAGCCAACAGTAGTGGCAAGTACAACTCATCCAATGGCTGTAATTGTCATGGGTCCGCCTCATCATCCCTAACGCCTACTCACAATTTTCCTTCGACATACTCCCCAGGACAGAGCTATTCCTTGAACATAGGAATGAGCGGTGGCGTTTCAGGATCGAAGGGAGGCTTCAATCTGCAAGTTTCAGATGGGACACTTTCAACAAGTTTTGGCATTATGAATACGCAGGTGAACTCTGCAGGAAATCAGGGAACTCACTCATTCCCAGACTATAGAAGCTGGTCTTTGGATTGGACCGCCCCTTCAGCTGGATCCGGCCCCGTCAACTTCGCTCTCGCAGTGATGGCGGCAAATGGTAATGGAAATAATCAAGGAGATCATTGGGCAACTCTCACCCATCAATCAAGCGAGGACTCTGGATCTACTAACACTCCCCCTGAAGCATCCTCTGTCAGCTATGTTCCATCATCGCCAACCAAGGAGACTGGTTTGGGAGTCAGCTACACATACTATGATGCTGATGGAGATTTCGAGCAGGGCACTTCCATCCACTGGTTCAGGGATGGTCTTAGGGTGACTCAGATCGATGATCTAACTGATATTCCAAATTCTTGGATTTCAAAGGGCCAGAGCTGGAGGGTAGAGGTTACTCCCAATGATGGAAATGAGTTCGGAGAGACAGTTTCATTGGACTCAGTCTCCATAGGAAATACCGTACCAATAGCCAGAAGCTTGTCAATAAGTCCAGAATCTCCCATGGACGACGACGACCTCATTCTCAACTGGGACTACTATGATCTAGACGGAGACCCGCAAGATGATCAGCAGACCACAATTTACTGGTTCTTAGATGGATCCAGGGTCGCAGAGCTAGACGGAGAAGAAACCGTCTCCAGTTTCATGATAAGGTCGGGAGACGAATGGGAATTTTCTGTTACTCCTAGTGACTCTTCTGACTATGGTGAAACAGCATACAGCGGAATAGTGGTCATAGGATCTTCCAACACAGGTCCTTCAGTTTCTGCGTTCATTACTACATCTGGCAATACCTTGACTACAGACTCTTTACAACTAATTTACACTCCTTATGATCCAGATGGAGACCCCATCCAGTCTACTGAGATTCGATGGTTCAGAGACTCATCCATGGTAGCCGCATTCAATGACGAGACAATCGTCGATCCATCTTTCACCTCAAAGGGAGAAACGTGGGAGTCCCATGTTCGTGTTTTCGATGGTTTGGTATGGTCGGATTGGTTCATCACACCATCGGTAGATATTGTCAACACCCCTCCTGTCGTTACGAATATCTCGCTCTTGCCTGAAGGAAAACTGACGACAGACTCTGATTTACATGTGGTATGGGAGCAATTTGACATTGATGGTGATCTTGAGCAGGCTAGCCAGATTAGATGGTGGGTTGATGGTGAGTGGATTACGGAGTATGATGGCCTGAACTCCATTCCCTCCTCGGAGGTAGACAGAGATGAACATTGGTCAGTACAGGTAATTCCCGGTGACGGAGAGGGCTTTGGAACCTCGATGAAGACCAACTCGAGAACAATTGAAAATGCTCCGCCCACCATTCTAGAGATTTCATTGGAGAGTGCACCAATAGGGGGCATGCAATCGCCTCCAGACTCCCTGAGCGATCTATTGGTGATCTCTCGCACCGACGACCCAGATGATGGAACAGCAGAACTTGACTATTCTTGGTCCAGAGATGGATTCATCGTTTCCGATTTAGAGGGCGAGGACAGAGTAAACTCAACAAGACTCGAGCCCGGTCAGATATGGGAGGTGGTTGTGACAGCTACAGACCCGTGGGGTCTCGCTACAAACCTATCAGCTTCAGTAACAATAGCCAATCTGCCTCCTGTACCCCTCTGGGCTACCTCCCCCTCCCCTTCCCTTCCGGGCGCCACCGTCACTTTCGATGCATCCAGCTCCTTTGACCCAGATGGAGAGATTTCCTCGTACCTTTGGTCAATAAATGGTGTCGAGGTATCCGGATTGACTGTTGATGTGATATTGGGCCCGGGCCCACATTCAATCTCACTAACTGTGGTTGATGATATGCAGGAAACCCAATCTTCTGTATCGGCAATAGTTCAT
>MDTG01147963.1_pt1 | contig 11940 bp, 9 predicted proteins | sample 811421 | NCBI WGS metagenome assembly MDTG01 (sample SAMN05326645, study PRJNA326480) | marine metagenome | isolation source: seawater | place: Pacific Ocean: South East | collected 2011 | reverse complement strand
GTTTTATATCCACTTATATCACTTGAGCTTGCAAAGGTTTGTGGTCTAGAGTCACCTGGCGTATATCTACTTCCATACACGTCTTTAATTTCAGACACTCCTACAATTTTTTCAGACTCTAAAAAATTATCATTTCTTGAGTTAAATACTTCATCAATATTCCCATTTTCAATATTTTCACGGATAATTTTCCACAAAGATTTTCTAGTGACGGAATACTGATCATCATTTACCGGAAAAAGCAACTGAAAATTAAGTTTTTCATTAAGATCGATAAACTCATATACAACCTTGGACCAAAGAATATCACTATCCTCAATTTCAGGGTATTCTATTGACTTTTTTTCATTAGAGATTGTGGCACTTGTTATCTCAGATGGTTTTTTTGCATTTAATAGATTAGCTTGGCCAAAATTGAAATTACAGTTAAGCAAAAAGAACATTAACAATATTACTTTTTTCATTTTATTTAATTGTTAATACAAAAGGTTCAACATTAGTCGGAGATCTTAAATCACCATCAATTTTTGTAGCCTCCAATACTGTAACAGTAACACTTGATCCAACATTAGCTACATTAATGTCTCTTACAGCCTCTTGGCAATTTTGAACAGAATTACCGTTACAATTTTTGGTTGTTAGTCCACCTAGAGTAATTTGGAATCGAGTAACCTCAATATCATAATCATATAAAAATCCTGGGGGTTTTTCACCTCTGATAATTCCAAATTTGAGAGATTCCTTAGAAATTTTATCACTATTAATAAAATTATAATCTTGTCCGCCTACTCTTTCATACACAGACCCTCTGCCAGGTGGTTCATCCTCAACTCTGAAGTTGACCAAACTAGTTACAACTTCATCATTTGCTTTTCCTGAAACAACGACATCCATACTTTTCGCACCAAGATTTGGTGCAGCAAAATATCTAGAATCAGTTTTTAAAATTGTACCATTTTTTCCAGCTACTCTTATAGATGTTAAATCAGCAATTCCAGGGAAGGCTACATCAATTTCATTTCTAAGACCAATGTAAAATACCTGCATGTTGACAGCTGATACAATAGCTTCATTGGGTTTATCAATAACAAAGAATTTTTGAGAAACTGATAAACTATCTAATTCACCGTCACGTAAAAAAAATAAAGTTCCAGATAATTTCTTTTCACCTGCGGATGAAAACCTTCTATTCAAAACGATTCCTCCATCCTTTACCTCATAATCAACACCCTTTCTCAACTTTAAACCGTCAATTTCTAAATCCTCTCTATCAGGTTTAAAGCCTGAATCTGTTCTACCGGCAACAATCTTTGCATCTACAACAGTATTAGTGTAGTATGCAGATTTAGTTGATTCAAGTAAAGTGCCATAATTATTGAGGCCACCAGCTTTAGCAGAAATAATACTTTCGACATAATTTAAAATATCATATTCAACTGACCTTATATCGGATTGAATTTTTGTGAACTTTGAAAGTGATGCAATTAGTGGAAATCCTTTATAATTATAATCTAACCAAGGTTGAAAATTACCATCCGTATTCAAAACTTCGGCTGAATAATTAAATCTACTGTTAAGGTTAGATATAGATGATGCAAATTCATATTTAGGCTCATCTAATTCTCTTGAATTAATTCTTTTTTCATCTCTGATTCTAATAGAATCTAATACTGAAGAAACATTGTCAGTAAAACTTGAAAAATAATTTTCGAATTTATCACCATCTAATGTGTTATTGTCTCCATCAAAAAAAAGCTCATCCGTATATGTAGATTTATCCATAATTTGATAATCTACCATTGTTGTTTCTAATTTTTCTGCTGTTTCTGTGTCTTTATATTTTACAGTTGTCAAGTAACTATTTTTATCAAGAGAAATTAATGAATCTTTCAATCTTTGAATGTAAGACCAATATGTGTCCGAGAGTTCTTTTATTTTAGGAAGCTCTTCTGCTGGAATTTCAAAGTAATCGTTATTACTGTTTGTTTCCACATTAGTATACAAGCCATCAATTACAGTCTTTAGCTCTTTTGTAGACTTTTCCATATCTGAGCTTAATAAACCTAATGTTCCTAAAACTTCCTTACTGATATTTAAAGCCAGCATAGCGATAAACACCAAATACATCATGTTTATCATTTTTTGCCTTGTATTTACCTTTTCAGCTGCCATATTTATTTTTTCATACCCTCAAGCATGGCTGCATATTTTGCATTCAGCTCGTTAATTGTTGCTTTCATTTTAGTTAATTCTTCACCTAGACCGTCGGGTATATTCATAGAGCCAGTAGATGAGTTTACCTCACTTAAGTTTTTATTTAATGAGTCATAAAGATTATTTATATCGCTCAGTTTTGAAGCAGCACTTGAAAGATTTGAATTGTAATTGGTCATATTTTCGCCAATATCCTTAGGCACAGAAAGTGCAGAGGTGGCTTTTGCAGCTTGAGTCAAATTATTATTTAAAGCAGACAAGCCTGCAACTGTTTGGTCAACTGCAGATTGTAAATTTTGAGTTTCAGCTTCAATTGTTTGAAGACCTTTATCCTCCACTGTTGAATCCCCTGTTAGATAACCTTGAATACCAGCAATTGCAAAAATAACAGCTTCAGTAACAAGTCCAATAGTAAGCATTAAGTTACCTGTAATTGGGCCCAAATCGTAGTGGGTAATTTTTAATAAGGCGCCAACAATCACGACTGACGCACCAACTCCAAACATTAATTCAATAACGTTTTCAGGTAAAAATTTCTTTTTTGTTTTCATATTACATAAATTATTTAAAATATTTTATTTGGGTTTTCTTGAAATCCAACATCCTCACCTAGATAACTTTGGACTGTTCTAAAACCAATGTATGATCTCTTTTTTTCTCTATCTTCATAGTCTCTAGTGGAAACTTTTAAGAAGTGTGCAACATCTTTCCATGAACCACCTCTTACAACCTTTAAATTATTATCATCAGATCCTTCAATATTAGGGTTTAAACCTGCTACAAAATCATTTGCAGCTTTTTTATAATTGGAGTCAGTCCACTCAGAAACATTCCCAGACATATTATAAAGTCCATAATCATTTGGCCAATAGGATTCAGCCTCAGCAGTATACAAAATTTGGTCTGCTATATAATCTCCTCTCTCTGGTTTAAAATTAGCAAGAAAACATCCTTTATCATCGTAGGTGTAAGGACCACCCCAAGGAAATTCAGCTCTTTCAAGACCACCTCTTGCCGCATATTCCCACTCTGTTTCGGTTGGCAACCTGTAATCACTCACTAGCTGAATATTTTTTTTAGCTTTTCTCTGATATTGATTTTTGTAAAAAGTTCTCCAATGCGCAAAGGCTTTTGCTTGTTCCCATGAAACTCCGACTACAGGATATTCTGCATATGCATCATGCCAGAAATAATCATTATGCATTGGTTCATTATAACTGTACGAAAAATCTTTATACCAAACAGTTGTATCGGGATACACTTCAATTTCTTTAAATTCACTCCACTTATTATTTTTTGAGTCAAAGTCTCTGTACTTATACCTTATTCTTTTCGTCTTGAAAGCTCTTAAACCATTCGGGGTTGAATCTGCTGGGATAAAAAACCCTTCATAATCTTGGAGAAGGTCGGGACCAATACCTCCTTCAATTACAGCAGCATAATTTGCATCAAGGTAATCAGATCTTTCCCAGGAAATTTTAATATCCCAATTCAGTTTATAAGTAGTTTTGTTTTCAATATCAAGCTCTCCAAGACCATTTTCTTCTAAGTAAAGTTGATAAGCAGACTTTTCTTCATCATCAGATGGACTGTTGTATATGGGCAAAAATTCCCTTAAAGGATCATCTTCAGTATTATCTTCGCCTATTTTATAATATGCCGCTACAGCTAATTCAGTTCTCACAACAGAATCCCTAACCCAATTTACAAACTGCCTGTATTCACTATTTGTAATTTCTGTCTCATCCATATAAAAAGCTTTTACTGAAACAGTCTTAAGGGAGGGATTTTGGTCAAGTACAGCACTTGGATTGGACGGTCCCATTGTAAATGAACCCGAAGGGATAAGTACCATACCGTGAGGTTTATCAGAGAAAAATTTACTGGATTTTATCCCTACTAACTCTCCTCTATCATTGTTAGAGCAAGAAGAAAACAAGAAGGCCAATATTATTAATAAAAAACTTTTTCTCATAGTTGTTAGATAAAACGAATCAAAAGTTGTGCCCTAAAATAACACTTTTGAATCAAATTCAGGTTATTTTGTTTTTTAATCTTGTTAATATTCTTTCAGGAATTAATGAATTTCTACAATTATTATAATCATTCAGTGTACAAGAAATTATATCTTTTTTAATTGATATTAATTCATCGTTTAAAAATTCTACCCACCATCTGTTTGATAATTTACTTCTGTAAAACTTAAATTTGTAATTATCTAATTCTATGTGATAATATATAAAATCATTGCTGTCATTTATGGGGTTTTCATTGATTCTTGATGAGAAGCCATCTATAACATACCAAGTAGACTCAGCAAGTAAAGAATTCATAATTGACAAATCCCAATTTTCAAAGAAGGAAACAATTTTAACTGTTGATCCTAAACCAGAAAATCTTGATAATGAACACAATTCATAGGAATTCAATCCATTGGGATAATGGTGAGCATTATTTAGATCACCTGATTTTACAGCGTTAATATTGAAAGATACAATATTAGAATCTCTCATAACTGGCTCAGCTTCAGTTACATTTGACTTAATCTTTCCCAAATTAATTGATTCAAAATACATTTTATCAATAAGTTTATTTTCTGGAACTGATGTAAGGTGCTTTTGAGCACCAATATTTGAAAAATTATTCAACTTATTATTATCATCGCTGATAATTTTTGATAAAAAGGATTCATCATTTTTAGAAAAGTTGATTTTATTATCAACCGAAACCAAATTAATTTTTTTTAATGTTTCTTTTAAAGATGCATAGATATTGTACAATAAGTTTTGAGAACCACCAATCGTAATAACAAGAATTTGATTTTTAAAAAAAAAATCTAAAATTTTCTCTAATTCAAATTCCATAACTGATATTTTATCTCCATTTTTTAAATCACCAAGGTCATAGATGTTTAAATCCCAATTACCATAATACAAAGAGTAAAGTTTTTTTCTAAAATCTTTGCTTGCATTAAAGGATTTTTGAATACTAGAATTAAATCTGTATTCACTAAAAGAGAAAATTACAATATCTAAATTTTCTGAGGAATTTAAGTTATCACGACCATTAATTTTTATATGTCTTCCGAATTGATTATTATTTAATTTATTCAGGTAATCAATAACTTCAATTTTAACGGGTCTGAAATATTCTGAAAACAAAACTTGATTATTTGTTTATTTTTAAAATGTCCTTAGCGTCATTAAGAGATAACTTCATAGGATCAACATTCTTAGCAATGGGAACTCTTTTTTTTCCCTTAATTACATAAATTTTTCCCCACCTTCCTTTTTCAATCCTAATTTGATCAGATTCCCAGTTAACAAGAATTTTTTCTTTGTCTTTTTTAATTTTTTCTTCAATTAATTCTATACAATCTTGTTCTGTTAGATTATCATAATCATATTTCTTGTTAATATTAATAAATGTGTTGTTCCATTTTAAGTATGGCCCAAATCTTCCTTTACCCTTTGTAACATTGTGTGATTTATAAATAAGTAAAGGTTTTTGAGCGGCTCTTTTAGCTTCGATTAATTCAATTGACTTATCTATTGTAATAGTAAATGGGTTAAATCCTTCAGGAATAGGTATAAAAATTTTGTTATAACGAATGTAAGGTCCATACCTGCCTACATTAGCTTCAACTTTTTCATTTTCGTGATCGCCAACGTAAACAGGAAGGTCAAATAACTTTAAGGCATCATCAATTGAAATCGTACTTATTTGTTGGTCAGGCAATAAGCTGGCAAATAAAGGCTTTTCCTCATCATCAACTTTACCAATTTGAGCTATTGGACCATACTTACCAAGTTTAACGCTTAACTGTCTTCCTGATTTTGGATCAGAGCCTAATATACGTTCGCCTGTCTCTCTCTTAGCATTTTTTTGAACATCTTCAATTACTAAGCTAAATGGCTCATAAAATTCATTTATAATTGATTTCCAATCTTTAGTTCCGTTTGCAATTAAATCAAATTCATTTTCAACATTAGCTGTGAAATTATAGTCTATAATATTTTTAAAGTTATTTGTTAGAAACTCATTAACTAAAATTCCAACCTCACTTGGAACTAACTTACCTTTATTTGACCCATAATTTTCGGACTTCGTTTCTTTTGCGATTTCGTCAATTATACTATATTGAACAATTTCTCTGGTTTTTGCATTATTTGTTCCCTTAAAAACATATTTTCTATTCATTACAGTACTAATCGTAGGAGCATATGTTGATGGTCTGCCAATGCCTAACTCCTCCATTTTTTTAACTAATGTAGCTTCAGAAAATCTGAAAGGAGCTTTGGTAAAAGATTGAGTTACTAAAATTTTTAATTTATTAATCTCCTCAGCTTCATCAAAATCTGGTAAAATATTATTTTTTGATTCGTCCAATACAACATTGTCTTTAGTTTCCTGATACAGTTTCAAAAAACCATCAAATTTTATCACCTCACCCTCTGACTTAAAAATACCATCATGATTATTTGAATTGATCTTTACAATTGTTTTATCTAGAGTTGCGTCAGACATTTGGCTAGCAACTGTTCTTTTCCAGATTAAATCGTACAAGTTAGACTGGTCAGAGTCTAAGTTGAGAGTCTTATTTGAAAAATTTGTAGGTCTAACAGCTTCATGAGCTTGTTGAGCATTCTTACTTTTGGTAGAATAAATTCTTGTATTTGAGTATTGATTCCCATACACCGATGAAATAACCTCAGCGATAGACTTAATTGCCGACTCAGATAGATTGTTGCTGTCTGTTCTCATGTATGTTATATGACCTGCTTCATAGAGTTTTTGAGCAGCTTGCATTGTTCTAGCAACATTAAATCCTAGCTTTCTTGAAGCTTCCTGCTGCAATGTAGAAGTTGTAAATGGAGCAGATGGTTTTCTGCTAATCGGTTTCTTTTCAACAACATCAACGATAAACTTGGCATTAGTAAATCCTTTTAAAAAATCATCAAACCTTTCATCATCATGAATATTTTTTGAATATTTTGCTGTAAAAATTCTACCATCTGCTTTACAAAATTGTCCTATTGTTTTAAAGGAACTTTCAGGAACAAAATTTATAATTTCTTTTTCCCTTTCAGCAACTAACCTTAAAGCTACTGATTGAACTCTTCCAGCTGAAAGACCACCCTTTACTTTCCTCCAAAGTATGGGAGAAATTTTATAACCAACTAATCTGTCGAGAACTCTCCTTGCCTGCTGAGCATCTACTAATGACTTATTAATTTGTCTTGGGTTTTTAATTGCACTTCTTATAGCATTTTCTGTAATTTCTCTAAAGACTATTCTTTTAGTTTTAGATTCATCTAAATTCAAGTTTTCAGCAAGATGCCAAGCAATAGCTTCACCCTCTCTATCTTCATCACTTGCCAACCAAACAGTTTCAACATTTCTGAGTTGAAGCTTTAATTTTTTAACCAAATCTTTTTTATCTGTTGAAATTTTGTAATTAAGGTTGTAATTATTTTGTAAATCTATGCCAAGCTCGTTCGATGGTAGATCTGCAATGTGCCCATTACTTGAAACTACTTTAAAGTCATCACCTAAAAACTTTTCAATAGTTTTAGCTTTAGCAGGTGATTCGACGATAACTAAATTCTTAGACATTTTTTAAAAGTTGGATGACAAATGTATACGTTTTTTTTAAAAAAAAATTAATGTACAAATATCTAATTCGAATTTGACTAGTATAAACAATAGTAAAGCCATAATTAAAATTACGACACGACATTTTGACAGGTTTTTATATATTTGCGTTTGATATTAATTAAATGATTTCAAAAACTATTGAGGTAAATAAGAAAAAGAAGAGAATTTCTAATTCCAAAAAATTCTCTATTATTTCTTATGGTTGTCAGATGAATGTTTCAGATTCTGAAATTGTTGCTTCAATTCTCGAATCTATTGGTTATTCATATTCAAAAAATATTAATGACTCTGAACTCATACTATTAAATACATGCTCAATTAGGGAAAAAGCTGAACAAACTGTAAGAAAAAAACTTGAAAGCATAAATTCAATAAAAAAAATTAATAAAAATTTGAAAGTGGGTGTTTTGGGTTGCATGGCTGAAAGATTAAAAGAAAAGTTTCTTGAGGAAGAAAAAATTGTTGATTTAGTTGTTGGGCCTGATTCTTACAGAGATATACCTAACCTTTTAAAAGAAATTGAATTTGGAAATGATGCAGTAAATGTTTTATTGTCAAAAGAGGAAACTTATGCTGACATTAATCCAAGTAGATTCAATACAAATGGAATTAATGCTTTTGTCTCAATTACTAGAGGATGTGATAATATGTGCACTTTTTGTATTGTTCCATTTACTAGAGGAAGAGAGAGGAGTAGAGATCCGAAAAGTATTATAGCTGAAATTGAAAATTTGGTAAGAGATGGTTTTAAGGAAATAACATTATTGGGACAAAATGTTGATAGTTATTTGTGGTATGGTGGTGGATTAAAAAAAGATTTTGATAAGGCATCTCGAATTCAAAAAAAGACATCCCTAAATTTTTCAAAATTATTGGACTTAGTTGCTAAAGAATTTCCAGATACAAGAATTCGTTTTACAACATCTAACCCACAAGATATTGACAACGCAGTTTTAGCAACTATGGTTAAATATGAAAATGTTTGTAACCATATTCACCTGCCTGTTCAGTCTGGAAGTGATAGAATATTAAAAAAGATGAATAGGAAACATAACTCAATTGAATACTTGAGTCTTGTAAACAAAATAAAAAAAATATTACCAGATTGTGGAATTTCACATGATATGATTACTGGATTTCCAGACGAAACAGAAAATGACCACTTGGACACTTTAAACCTTATGGACAAGGTTAGGTATGATTTTGGTTTTATGTTTAAATATTCTGAGAGACCTGGTACTTTAGCAGCGAGAAAGTTCAAAGACAATGTTCCTGAAAATATTAAACAAAGACGTTTAAGTGAAATTATTAATCTTCAATTAAAACATAGTTTTGAAAATTTATCCAATTACATTAACAAATATTCAAATGTTTTAATTGAAAAAGAATCAAAAAAATCAAATAATTATTGGTGCGGAAGAAATCCACAAAATATTATGGTAGTTTTTCCTAAAGATAATTTTAAAATTGGAGAATATGCCAGGGTTAAAATACTAAACAATACATCGACAACTTTGATTGGTAAGGCAATTAAATAATTAATAAGTGAACACTGAAATTCAAAATATTAAACAAAGATTTGAAATTATTGGAACTTACACTGGTCTCGACAGAGCGATTGAAAAAGCAGTTCGAGTTTCAGCTACTGACATAACTGTACTTGTAACTGGTGAAAGTGGTGTTGGAAAAGAGGTTTTTCCAAAAATTATTCATCAACTTTCCCATAGAAAACATAATAAGCTTATTGCAGTAAACTGTGGTGCAATTCCCGAGGGTACAATTGATTCTGAACTTTTTGGACATGAAAAAGGTGCATTTACTGGAGCCACATCATCTAGATCAGGTTATTTTGAAGTTGCAGATGGCGGGACAATTTTTTTGGATGAAGTAGGTGAATTACCTCTAACAACTCAAGTAAGACTATTAAGAATTTTAGAAAATGGGGAATTTATCAAAGTTGGTTCATCAAAAGTACAAAAAACAGACGTAAGAATAGTTGCTGCGACTAATTTAAACATGGAGGATGCAATTTCAAAAGGTAAGTTTAGGGAAGATCTCTTTTATAGATTGAGTACTGTTGAAATAAAAATTCCCCCATTAAGAGATAGAAAAGCTGACATAATACTATTGTTTAGAAAATTTGCTTCAGATTTTGCTAAAAAATATAACATGCCCACAGTTAGACTCAGCGATGATGCACAAATCATTTTACAAAGTTACAATTGGAATGGAAATATTAGACAACTTAAAAATATTACAGAACAAATTTCAGTATTAGAGAAAGAAAGAATTATTAACTCTGAGATGATTTCATCATATTTACCAGACCCAAAAAATAATCTTCCAGCCTTAATTTCTGAGAATAAAGATGAAAACGATTTTTCCTCTGAAAGAGAAATTTTGTATAAAATACTCTTCGATATGAAAAGAGATTTGAACGAATTAAAAAAATTAACTGGTAATCTAAAAAAAAGTACCCCAAATCAATCTGAAAAAATTGATGAAATACAAAGTTTTTTCCCGGAAAAATTAAGTGAAATTGATAATTCTAAAGTTGAAAACAATGTTATAGTTGATAACAACTTTAAAAACAAAAACGACAAGTATTCTTTTGCAGAAGAGGTGATTGAGGAAGAAACTCTATCCATACAAGATAAGGAGCTTGAATTAATTATAAAAGCCCTTGAAAGGAATAACGGTAGAAGAAAAGCTGCAGCCAAAGAATTAGGTATTTCTGAAAGAACTTTGTACAGAAAAATTAAACAATATGATCTTGAACTCTAAAAAAATTATTTTAGCTTTTCTAACATTATTTTTTATAAATAGTTGTGGAAATTACTCATTTACTGGTGCTTCAATTCCTGAGGGAACAGAATCTTTTCAAGTAAGTCTTTTCGAAAATAATGCAGGTAACAATCCTGGATCAATTTTCGAACCAGGTCTTGACAGAGATTTTACAACCGCTCTACAAAATATTTTAGAAAACCAAACTAATTTACAAATGGTACAAACTAATGGTGATCTAATTTATGAAGGAGAAATTGTAGAATATAGAGTTAGCCCTATGACAGCCACATCTGATTTAAACGCAGCTCAAAATAGGCTTTCGTTAAGCGTTAATGTAAGCTTTCAAAATATAAAAAAAGAAGATGATAATTTTGAAAGACGTTTCTCTTTTTATTTTGATTTTCCTGCTGAGCAACAATTAATTTCCATAAAGAGTGAGGCTCATGAGGTTATTTTTGAAAGAATTACACAAGATATATTTAATGCATCTCTAGCAAAATGGTAGAAAATACAAAAAATACCATCATCTCTATCCTAAAAAATAAAAGAGAATTAAAAAAAATTGATTTAAAGATTTTAAAAAGTATTTCTAAAAAATTTCCATTTTTTAATCCATCTAAAGTTTTATCACTTGTTTTAGCAAAAAAATATAAAACTATTGATTATTCAAAAATTCTAGAATCTGCTGCTACAAACATAACTGACAGGGTTCACCTTTACTATATTGTGAATAATGACATAATAAATGATGACGAAAAAATATCCTTAATCAAAGACATTAAGACAAAAACACTAAAAAATGAAATGTCTTTTTTAGATTGGTTATCTAAATTTGAAGCTAAACCTACAATTTCAGACAGGAAAATTGTCAATTTTGATTTAAGCATGCAAGATTTAAAAGCAAAAAAACACAGTTTTTTAGACATTAAAATAAAAGATTATATGACTGAGACACTTGCTGAGCTCTATGTTAAACAGCATAAATACAAAGAAGCTCTTAAAGCATATAAGGTCTTGAGTTTGAAATATCCAGAAAAAATCAGTTTATTTGCAGACCAAATTAAGTTTATAAAAAAACAAATTAAAGAACAATAATGTACAACATAATACTATTTCTAATAATATTTCTATCATTTTTACTTGTATTGCTGATAATGGTTCAAAATCCTAAAGGTGGTAGACTAGCATCAACATTCGGAGGAGATTCCCAGCAAATTGGTGGTGTTAAAAAAACTACAGATTTTTTAGATCGATGCACGTGGATACTGGCATCGCTTCTGT
>MDTG01370186.1_pt1 | contig 11941 bp, 9 predicted proteins | sample 811421 | NCBI WGS metagenome assembly MDTG01 (sample SAMN05326645, study PRJNA326480) | marine metagenome | isolation source: seawater | place: Pacific Ocean: South East | collected 2011 | reverse complement strand
TATTGCTAATCACTGCTGAACCAGCTCCTATTATTGCATCATTCCCAATTACTTTGCCTTGGATAATGTTACTACCAATGCCAACCAATGAGCAAATGCCAATGGATACACCACCGGCTAAATGCGCGCCAGGACAAATATGGACACCTGCAGCAACTTTACAATCGTGATCAACAGAGCAAGAGGTATTTAGGATTACACCATCACCAAGTATTGTTTTTGCATTCACAACAACGTTAGGCATAATGGAGATACCCGAACCTAATTTTGCGGTTGAGGATATAACAGCAGTTGGTGCAATGATTTTGGGGCAGGGTAAATCCAAATCAAGAAGCTTATTGAGAATATTGAGGCGCGTTCTATTATCACCAATAGCAACATGAAAACCATCATATTCATCAAACATTCTCAGGAGACTATGCAAGCCTCCTTTAATTGAATAATTATCTAACGATGTTTTAGCGGGAAAATCATCGTCATAAAACTCAACAACATGCCAACCAGCAGATAGCGCTATCTCTGCAACTACCCTGCCATGACCGCTGGCTCCCAGAATTGCAAGGCGTTTCATAATTACTGCTCTTTATTACCCGTGAATTTTGACATGGTAGCTTCACCTTCAGCAGATATACCGACACTCGTGGAGAGTTTTTTTAAGTCTACCAAATTATCTTTAGGTCTAACTAGATACTTTGATTTTCAACATTCAGAATATTATATCTGGATTTTTCTTCCCAAGAAATAGTGTTTAGAGCATTCACTTGCACCCATCCAGTAATACAAGTGCGGATATGACGGTTGCGGCTTTGTTTGGTTAAATATTGAGGCCTGTATTTTAAAAGAAATGGCGGCGAACTAACGTGAGCTATGTCTCCTTTAACAACATTCCAGGAATCTGGGAACTCATCCAACAAAGATGCCCATAAAAAGAGAGCCAGGCAGGCCAAGCGTTCAACATCAGGAAATAAAGTACGATTGTTATTGCTGGCATTAGTCATAGAGCAAAATTTTATAATATTGAACGCCTTGAACATCGTCCAGTTTTACTTTTTAAAAAATATTGGAGAGGTAATATTCATACGAACTATGAGCACTAACAGTAATTATAGTGGCAACATGAAGAACAACACTAAAAAATCAGTTATAAAGTCAATAAATCGCTTCAGTTTCATTATGAATCAAGCATGGTATCTAGGTAATCCATAGCTAGCTTTTTATAAGGCCTGTTTTGCATTAACCAAACCTTACCCCTAGCTCCCAACTCATAACGTTCATCTTTACTCATGTTATGATAGCGATTAATTTCTCTCTTGAGGGCATCCTCATTACCAGCCGGAACATAAGTACCACAAGCTGCCTCGTTGATCATGGATGGATAACCGGTATACGAAGCTACAATCGGCTTTCCAGCCATCATATAATCGATAACTTTATTAAGTGATTGACCGTACTTCCAAACCTTGGATGCATGAACGGAAAAATAGAGTAAATCACATCTAGCCAACACAGTTTGGACCATCTCTTTTGGCACGCGAGGCGCGAAAGTCAAGTTACAGAGATGTGCGTATTTCTGTTGGAAATTTTCACGTAAATCTCCGTCACCCACTACAAGAAAATGAATGTTAGACTCCTCTTCCATCATATCTGCACAATTAAAAAATGTCTCCAATGCGTTAGCAATGCCAATAGAGCCTACATGTGCAACGACAAATTTTCCCTTAGGTAAATAAGCATCCTCAAAGTCAGTTGGCAGGGATTCAGGGGAGACATAGGTTGAATCATCAACTCCCATCGGTATGCAGTAAGTTTTTTTGGAGTAACCTAATACTTCTCTTACATGTTCACGAAGATTAGGCATTGTTCCAACAATGGCATCCGAATATTTATATCCTAAGTACTCCACGAGCCCAAAAACTTTGATAAGAGGGTTTGTCGCACTAAAGCCACCCTCTTCCGTAAGCGTCAACGGCCAAATATCCCTAATTTCAAAAATTAAACGGCATTTGTAACGCATACGCCAGGACAGTCCGTTCAATACGGTCAACAATGAGAGACTCGACACCACTACTACATCTGGCTTTGGAAGGTGCTGCCTAGGTAGCCAGAGCAATCGCCATTCGAAGTGAAGCCAGCTCAGAATTCGGCGCACTGATTTAGCAGCCGAATATTTCATCGTGCGCACCCAGCAGAGTTGCATACCATCCACGTCTTGTATCAAATAATTTTTATCAAACGTTGGCGGTTCCGCCAATTGGTTAGAATTTGATGCTATGAGCGCTATGTCATGGCCCATCAGTGCCAGTTCTTTCATCAGAAGATAGCCACGGCCACCCGCAGTGCCCTTGCCAGGCGGTGAAATATATTTTGAGACATACCAAATTTTAAGGCCCATCAGCTTTTTATTCTTTATAGAGTTTTGGAATCGTATTGACTATTGGGACCACTTTATCAAAATCCATCCCAATCGCGTCCAAATACCATTTAATGTTGGGGTAGCGCGGGCGGTTTTCGTCCGCTACCAAAGCTAGAGCTTCTTCTCGGGTCAGGTCACCTTCTCGGATTTGGTTGCTGCGGAACGTGTCGTGTTCAGTGAACCCTGCTACAGTAAAATAAATATAGTTATAAATCGCGGCAGTGCCGTCGCCAATTCGCCAAGTTGTGCTGGTATCTGGGGCGGTTTCCCAGTCATATTGATTGGTCAGAATGTTATCAATCTTCTGTTCATCCCAGCGCCAATAATCGAAGATGTGATAGTAATCTGTCTTTTTATTAAAGCTGCGGTAATACTCCCCTGAAAAGGTATCCCAGAGCGAGCGATTAAAATAACTAAGGCTCTGTGACATTGCCTTTAAACGTAACCATTGATAACGCAGTTGCTTTAGGGCCCCGCTTGAATAAACTCTTTCTTCAGCAAAATCGGGGGCTACACCCAAGAAGCCTGCCTTGAAGTGGGTTACCTCTAAGGGATTAACACCCCATAAGTTGAGTGAGATACCAGTTTGTTGCTTAACTGTCTCCACATGACGGAAGAAGTGCTTATCACCCGCCGTCAAAATACTTACCATCCCTAAATGAGGGGACTTTAGCCACGCTTCGAGATTCATTCTTATGTTGCGGCGCTTTAGCGTGATATCGGCTGCTACAATGATGTTTTCAACACCTAGTGCAGCACTCATGCGGCTAATATTGCGACGCCCCAGATCTGTCACCATACCCCAGTCATAGGTGTAGGTGATCGGCTTCATTTTGAGTTCTTTAGTGATAAGATGCAGGCCATAACAGCTATCGCGCCCACCCGAGAAAGGTACAATGCAATCGTTCCCATCAATACGGCGAAACGGTTCTACCAGTTGAATAAGTTCTTCAATCGGTTTTGGCCGATTTCGTGGTTTGTATGAATGGCAGTAATTACAAACTCCTGCATCATCAAAGCGAATAAAAGGCATGGTTTCTGGCAATATACATCGGGTGCAGCGGCGCAGACTTGGCTGCTGATATTTTAGCATGGCTTCTTCGGCCTTATGCGCACCTAAGCTAGGAATAAGATTGCACGAGCGCTCAGCATGCTCATGAACGATGACTTCACTGACTGAAGTAGGAATATCGATCACTACGCCCTCTGAACGTACCTGACTTACAACCTCGCAATCAAGCTCTGTGAGAGGATAGGCCTCTGATGCGAAGTAATATGACCCATTCTTGGCACCGTGGTAGAGACTACCGTTGTTAGAGAATAAACACAGTTTGCCGATGTTAGGTAGCGCCAAAGCACAGGCCACCACACCTTGGCATAAATCAAGGACATGCCCAGCAATACTCTCAACTACTTGGCCAGCCTCAAGGTGCTCTGCCGCAATGGCTGTGATAATTTCAGTATCGATCTCTTGATGTGGCGATTTGCCAATTTGCGCCCATAGAGCCTTATGATTTACAACAATGCCGTTATGAATGACACAAACCCCATCGCGATAAACAGGTTGATTATCCGCCAGCCCATTTGTAATCAAACGACTATGACCCATCACGAGGCCCGCTCCTGAGGTGTTGACATCCCTCAACAACGATGTGATTGCAATGTTTGCACGATGGAGATCGTAGCCATTTGTTTTGCTGATGAATAAGCCGCTGGAGTCTTTACCCCTCTGTTGTGCATGGCCAGCTAATAGGCGAAGTTCTGCTGAAGAAACGGTATTGCTTGAAACGATTCCAAAAATCCCGCACATAATACCTCCAAATATAATTTATTCAGTCGTTCAATTTTTAAGTAGCCCTTTATAAAGACCGATTAATTTTCGCTCTTGTTCTTGCCAGCTTAATGGAGTGAGGTCAGTGAATTCAAATTTTTCGCCCGATGTTTCTAGCAAGTGAACTGCTTCATGAAAAGCCTCAGGGTTCAAACTAGAACACTTGCCAATTCTATACTTTGAAAGAACTGCTCGAATATCTGGGAAGTCTGAGGCCAAAACCGGTATGCCAGCAAAACAGTACTCAAAAATTTTGTTTGGCAAACAATAATAATCGCTTAACGAAACATTCTCAATCATACAGAGACCAAAATCTGCAGATTGAACGATAGACACAACATCTGCATGCGGCACAGCGTCGTGCACATGAATATTGAAATGCCTCATAGCCAGTTGTTTTAAATCGTCAGTCGAGTCTCCATAGCCCAGAAAGACTAAATGCGAGGCGATCGAAGGATGAACGAAAGTTTGAGTAATAAGCTCAATTCCGCGACCAGGCGCAAGGCCTCCAACATAAATGAATATTTTTTGACCAAGTGGAATCGAAAATCTCTTTCTTAGATAATCACTCTCACAAGGCGTTTTTGTTGAAATCAATGGTGAGTTGAGAACGACTAATGACAGTTTTGGGCCAAACTTATTTTGATACCAGGCGTCGATCGACGGACTAACAACAATAAGGGCATCAACGAACTTCCAAAGAAATCTTTCGAAATGTAAAGTTAGAAATCCATCAAATTTTGAAAGACCGTTGCGGTCCGATTCTAGTTCATGAGCGTCATAGATGAGTTTAGCTCGCGTAATGAACTTCACGATCACACCGAGAGGCAATACAAGCACATCGTGACAATGAATTAGATCAGGTTTTTGCCTGATAGCACTTAGCAGCATCTTGGCAACTAATTCACACAAGGAAAAGACATGCATAAGACTTCGCGGCAAAAAAGTGAACCCACGTGAACCTAACCTAATCTGAGTAATTTTTAGACCAGAGGAAAAATCTGATCTAGGTGCTTCTTCACTCATCATTACGCCGAGAGATGAGACTTCATAACCGGCATCCGACAGCGAACAAATTTCTTTCAAAATTCGTGAATCAGACGTTACGTCAGTATGCGTAATATGGAGAATTTGTTTCATAATTAATTAGCAGAGCAAATCTCTAGAGGCTCCCAATAAATCAATAAAGGTGTGGAGATCACAAAATCAAATTGCTTGAAAGCTAAGATCACTTAAGTGCCCAAGGCATAAGCGATTTCCTGGTGGACCCAATTATTGAGATAGAGTTGAGCCAGTATCTTTGGCGGCACATCTTTGTGTAAATCAGGCTCACCATATTACCAAAATCTTCAGCCTCAGACCGATAGAGATAGGTTTGATAACATGCGCCTGTTGGAGGTGGAGTCGAAGCGGAGCGAGTTTTCTAGCCAGGAACAACATCATAAATCGTTTCCCATTTAGCTACAGAGTAGAGCTTCCAAAGCGTTTTGTTGTCCAATTTATCAAGGTCAAACTCACGGCAACAAAGCGAGGATAAGATTTTTGAATTTAGAATGTCGGCATGCATCTGATGTTTAAGTGATTCTGTCCAGGTTTTTTCAGGCGCATTAAACCCTAACTTATTTTTTCGCCAGATAACTTGCTCGGGCAGTATGCCCTCCATACTTTTTCGAAGTATGTACTTTGTCCAGCCCACTTTAATCTTGTGCTTCACATCTATAGATAACGACGCCTCCAATAGTCGATAGTCTAAAAAAGGTAATCTAGCTTCTACTGAGTGCGCCATGGAATTCTTGTCCTCATATCTCAAAAGATGAGGAAGCTGTGTATGCAGGATTTCGATTTTTTGCAGAGCATTGACGGAAAGATAACTTTTTGCAACTGCCTTTAGCCACTCAGTCTGCTCGAAACACTCAGGTTTAAGGAAACCAAGCTTCCTCTTCAGTCTCCAGCGTCTCAGAGGCCATAAAGTGAAATAAAAGCAGTAGGCAAGCAATTCCTTTGGTGAAAGACGCGAGTTATTGCATGAATGAAAAAAGGCCTTTAAAGATTGCCATAGTGGCAGTGAAAATAAATAAGCTGGATAGTAGCGTTCATACCCTAGTAGTGTCTCATCCCCTCCTTGGCCATCGAGCATCACAGAACAGCCAAGCTCACGGGCTTTTTTCATCACAAAATACTGCATAAATATTGAAGCATCGGGAAAAGGCTCCTCTTGAGCGTAAACAACATCATCAATTGCCTGCACAAAATCTTCAGTTGAGGGGGTTATAATAGAAAGATCAATATCATTGTTATGAGCAACTATGGTGGCAAAACTACTTTCATCAGTTTCAGTCTCTGAAGATCTGACATGAATACCCTTAAAGCGCTCGTCGACTAGTCTGTTATATTTCTTTGCAGCAACTGCAGCTACGCTCGAACTATCAATACCGCCGCTCAGGCAGGTGCCGACCAACACATCGGACCGAAGACGATGGTCTACAGAGCTAAAAAATTTAGATTTATAGAACTCTAGAGTTTCAACATCCGAAAACTTACTCAACGAGGGCTCATGTTTTATGAAATACCACTTGGAAATATGGAAGTCATGTTCTTCAAGATCGAACACTAGATTATGTCCACCTTGGAGGGCGTAAATACCTTCAAAAAACGTTTCGTTAGTATGCTCTGAAAGACTGCTAACAATAAAATCAATAACGATTTTTTTATTTGCTTTGTATTCAGGTTGAAAGCCTAAAAGCTGCTTAATTTCAGAACCAAAAACAAACAATCCTCTCAGATTACTATAGTAAAAAGGTTTTACCCCAAAGCGATCACGACTACAAAAGATTATCTTTTCTAGCTGGTCATAAATCGCAAATGCCCACATTCCATTAAAGCGTTCAACACACTTATCGCCCCAAGCATCATATGCTGCAATAATTACTTCTGTGTCCGTAGAGCTATTAAAAGAATAACCTAAGTCTGCCAGTTCTGCCCTTAATTCTATGTGATTATAAACCTCACCATTATAAACAATGACATACCGATCTAGATAGCTCATCGGTTGGTCACCAGCGGCTGAAATATCGATAATTGCCAAGCGGCGATGCCCAAAGCAAAAACCTTTTCCAAAATAAAATCCGCTGCTATCAGGCCCTCGGTGAGAAATTAAATCATTCATAGAATAGATTTTAGAAAGGTCTCCAGTCGAGGTTATGATGCCTGAAATCCCACACATGTTAATTATCCCAAATCATAATAATACAAGCTGATGCTGATTATATTTTAAAATTTCACCAAGCCATAATGTGAAGCATACATAGAGCAAAGTGCCACATATCGAGTCAAAAGGACCTGTATTTGCAAACGTTTTCAATATAACTTTGATCACAACCAAGATTGGGCAAAAATTTTACTCTGAAATAAGAAAGTTAATGACGCCACAAAATTCACTAAGAACATTAAATAGCTATTGTGTATATGATTGCTAATTTGCAGCGCAAAAGGCAAACTTGAAACATCTAGACAAGTAAGAGATTAGTTAAGTTGGACGAAACAAAGAACTGCCCTGTGTATTCAAACTAGCATCTACAAAACAGATTATGATTCTGAGAAATTTAAAAGAGCACACAATAAATCAGGCCGATGCGAAAGAGCTAATCCGTTAGTTCCATATTTGCTTTTGATTTCGTTTACGATCGCTTTGATTTTTCCTTCTTGAAGTCCATATCCCTGCAAATATAAGTGAGTTGTAGGGTCGTGCCACCAATCTAATGGAACATGATTTCCAGTAAATAATGTAATATACCTTCGCGATACCTCTTCTTTAGACCAAACAGTTTCAACAAAACTTTTACTTCTCTCACCTATTTCTTCCAGAACATCTGGACTATTTACAAGTGCTCTAATTTTATCTGCTAAATGTGATGGGTGACAAATGATCGTTGGCGGAAAAACGTCCAAAGGATATCGACTCTTTAAATCTAAAAGTCCATATCCTGAGAGCAAAACAGGAACGCCCAAAACGCATGCTTCCATGCCAACGCCACTTAAGGGTAAGTCAGAATATGCCTGGTCGATAAGTAGGTCAGCTTCAGCTAATTTGGTCAAAACCTCGCTATTAGATAATCCAGAGAGTTCGTTATATTCCACGAAATCATGTTCAACGATGATTTTCTTCATGGCCTCACGGATTAAGTAAGTTCCTTTTCCAGGAGCGTGCGATGGTATATGAAAAACCTTAACCCTTTTCATCTTAAAACCCTTATTAGCTTTGGGCTTTTCTGGGGCATGTATATTTTTAAAACTAGCTTTGCTTTGAGCTTGACAAGTCCTGCCAAGGCGCAAGATGTCAACGTATGGTTTAGTCGCTAGAAATGATGATGATAAAGGTGACCCGATTATAACATCTGCGAAACGTTCAAACTTTTCGATGGATTTTTTTTTGGTTTTCGTACTTTTAATTAAACTCTTAACTGAGGGCATTTCTAATTTAGGACTCATTAATGCGCCGTCTAGGTAACATGGTGTCATTTCTGAACCGTGCGCTAGGTTAGCTATTATTCGTTTTCGAAAAATTTTGAGAACAGGGAGGTCAATGTTTCCTCGGAGCAAAGAAATGCCAAATCCAAAATAAAATATGTCAAACTTATAGAAGTGAGTTGCAAAAAAAATAAATCTCAGAAATTCAAATAAAATTAGCGATAAAGCCCTTGCTGATCCGCCATTTTTTTTCCCAAATAGATTTACCTTTCTCATTAATCTTGGAATTTTGGATGAACCAATGTCTTCACCGTAATTAAATTCATTTTGGTAGAAGGTATAGTACTGACAGTCAATGCCACGCTCCAACAAGGATAAAGATAAATTGCGATATTGACCTGCGACTTCGGACGGCCCTATAAAAATACGAGCATGGGTCTTAAACATGTTTTTTGGCCCTCAAACCGCTTTGATCAATCATCCACTGAAGCGCGTTTTGCCAAGCAGTATTATCTTCTAGGTTTGATAACCTAGGTGGGACAGGCTCAACGCTGTTAACCCACTCATCGATAAGAGTAAGCTCACGAGGTGCTTTCGTGACGTAGCCATCATTAACTAGATCTAAATACCGATTACCATGGATATTTCCAACCTGCACGGTAGGACATAGCATAAGTGATTTTAGGCCCATCGCTGCTACATCATAGCAAGCCATAGAACTCATTGTTATATTACCTGAACAATGCATTGCTATGCTTGGGAGTGGAAGACGTGAAGCCTGTTTCCATTCACAGTTTGTATATTTTTTTACAAAATCTTCCATAAATTTAATTAAATTGCGATATCTACGTTCACTGACTTGCACCGGATGAAATCTAAAATACCACACTACATCTTGATATTTTTTTACTAATTGCTCTATTTCTGAGAAAAACAAGCCATTTTGAAGTATGTCTTTATAGTGAATGTGCTCATCATGATCACCAGCATAACCCCACTGAAGACTGACCAGTATTCTTTTTCTAACTTGTTTTCTAATGTCTAAATCTAATTTCCACTCGTCAGGAATTTTCTCTATGTTTTTACGAATGAAGCGCTTAAGAAATGGGTGTGGAATTGTTTTTATATTTTTTCCATTATTAAATAAGGGAGAAAAACTTTTTGTTGATGTTTTATCGCAACTCAGAAGCCCCTGCGGGAGAGTTTCTTTCTTTTGCGTCTCCCAACCAAAATCTAATTTGGTATAGCCAATACCATGTAAAATCTCGACATGAAACACCCCCTTTTCTCGTGCGGCACTCGCTAGATCAATTGGGCTTCCTATTGTGATGATTAGTTTTGCTTTTGTGGTTGCAAGCATCTCCTTGAACAGATCTTTTCTAGAGTTTTTTTCAATCAGGAGAATTTCTTTTAAAAAGGCTAATAAATATTTTTTATTAAACGATACCGGTGACCCATATGCCTTATCACCGACTAGCTGTGACCCCACGTTAGCTATTGATTGGCAATTATATCCTAATAACTCTAATTCATCTCGCAAACTGTCAATGAGAGGAGAGTACGCTTTACCACGAAAATATACACTCCGATTAGCGTCATGACAAAACAGCAAAACCTCAGATGTTTTTAATTGCTCATTAGAACGATCGAAATATGCATAGAAACATAGGTCTAGAATTAATTTAATTTTTGCTATTAATAATGAGGCCATTTAATTGGGTAAATTTGAATGTAGCAAAAAATTTTGAATAATTTTTAAACCGATCTCACCACTCTTCTCTGGATGAAATTGACATCCAGTAACATTATCTCGAGATATTACTGCAGAAATTCGGTTAGACACATACAAGCAATCTGCAATTCGCATTTTTGGGTTCTTAGGCATAGCCATAAACGAATGCAAAAAGTAAACGGCATTGCCTGGATACAAGTTTTGCAGGATTGTGTTTTTCCAGTTTGCATTTTCAGAGGCAATCAATGCACTCCAACCAATATGCGGTATTTTAACTGGCAAACCATCAGTACTCAGATTAGGAACGGGAATAACGCGCCCAGGAATGATACCTAGGCCTTTGGTCAGGCCATGCTCTTCGCTTTCATCGAGCAACAATTGCATACCTAAACAGATGCCTAACAACGGCATGCCATTCGCAGCGATCTCTTTGATCACCTCAACTAAACCAAGCGATTCAAGCGCCTGTATCCCTTTTGCAAAAGCTCCAACTCCCGGCAGGATTACGCGGTCGGCTTGAGCGATAACATGAGGTTTGGAAGATATAATGGCTTCTGCACCACACTCCTCTGCAGCGCGCTGAACGCTGAGCAAATTTCCAACACCATAGTCAATGATGACAACTTTAGGCTTACTCATGGGCTCGAACCTGAAGTCCTGCAGAACGGCATACATTTCGTAAGTCGCCAATTGTTGCTCGTTGATAATGCAAAATGTCCGCTATCGCAATGGCATCTGCACCACCGTTATTTATCGCAATAATTACATCTTCCGGTCTGCCCACCCCACCACTAGCAATTACCGGCACATTCACTGACTGACTCACTGCGCGCAAAAGATCTACATCAACCCCTTTCCTCGTGCCCTCACGATCAACAGAAGTCAGCAAAATTTCACCAGCACCTCGGTCAACTCCTTCGGCAACCCACTCAACGACATCACGCCCACTGCGTTCACGACCGTTTTCGGTGAGAGCCTCCCAATTTTGCTCTGAAAACTGCTTTGCTTCAACCGAGAGTACCACACATTGGTCCCCAAACTTTTTAGCAATTTGTGTAATCAAATTGGGGGTTGCAACAGCAGCAGTATTGATTGCAACTTTATCTGCGCCAGAGCGTAGAATTGCAGCCGCATCCTCAACAGAACGTACTCCTCCACCAACTGTTAAGGGGACAAAAATATTCCTAACTGCATTTTTGATGATTTCAGCTAGATGGTTGCGCCCGTAGAGTGAGGCGACTGTATCCATGTAGATCAACTCATCTGCGCCCTGTTTATAATAACGATAAGCATAGTCTTGTGGATCCCCTATGATGCGCAAACCTTCCAAGTGTATACCCTTGATCAAGTTTGAACCTTTGATATCTAATCGGGCTATAAGTCTCGTATTGGAATGGTGCGTCAAGGATGGTTACTCCATACGGCATGCCTAAGCTTCCACTCTTCGTTTTTATGGTACCATAAATGTGGAGAACGAAACTGGTCACTGAGCCGTCTA
>MDTG01300893.1_pt1 | contig 11941 bp, 10 predicted proteins | sample 811421 | NCBI WGS metagenome assembly MDTG01 (sample SAMN05326645, study PRJNA326480) | marine metagenome | isolation source: seawater | place: Pacific Ocean: South East | collected 2011 | reverse complement strand
AATTCCATTGGACGAAATGAGCGTCTCCATGACTATGAACGGAGCAGTTTTACCAATTATGGCCTTTTTTATTGTCGCGGCTAAAGAACAAGGGGTAAACCCTGATAAGCTTTCGGGTACTATACAAAACGACATTCTAAAAGAATTCATGGTACGAAATACCTATATCTATCCTCCAGCTGCTTCCATGCGTATTATCAGAGATATTTTTAAATACACTAGTCAAAGTATGCCCAGATTTAATTCGATTTCTATTTCAGGTTATCACATGCAAGAGGCTGGAGCCACTGCTGAACTGGAACTTGCTTACACTTTGGCTAATGGTATGGCCTATATTCGTCAAGGACTTGGCGCCGGACTAAAAATTGACGATTTTGCCCCTCGCCTATCCTTTTTTTGGGGAATAGGTATGAATCACTTTGAGGAAATTGCCAAAATGCGGGCGGCTCGTTTACTTTGGGCTAAAATCTTAAAGGATTTTGGTGCCAAAAACCCCAAGTCCATGACCCTCCGTGCGCATTGTCAAACCAGCGGATGGAGTTTGACTGCACAAGATCCTTTCAACAATGTTACTCGAACAGCTATCGAGGCTTTAGCTGCCGTATGTGGTGGCACTCAATCCCTCCATACAAATGCTTTAGATGAAGCCTTAGCTCTGCCAACAGAATTTTCTGCGCGCATCGCCAGAAATACACAACTTTTTTTACAACATGAATCACAAATTACACGCACAGTTGATCCTTGGGGCGGCAGTTATCTGATTGAAAAAAAGACACAGAAGCTGGCAGATCAAGCCTGGGAATTGATTCAGGAAATCGAATCGCTTGGTGGTATGGATAAAGCAATTGAAACTGGACTCCCTAAAAGACGTATCGAAGAGGCAGCAGCCCGAAAACAAGCAAAAATTGATAGTGGTGTTGAAATAATCATCGGCGTGAACAAATACCAACGGGATAATGAGGATTCCTTAAACATTTTAAAGGTTGACCAAGCTAAAGTTTTTGCCTCTCAAATGGAAAAACTCAAATCGGTTAAAGCAGAGCGAAATGAAACGCAGGTCCAAAAGGCGTTATCTAATTTAACTCGAGGTGCTGAACAAGATGATGAAAATTTATTAGCTTTAGCAATATCGGCCGCCGAAAAACGAGCGACACTCGGTGAAATCTCTGATGCTTTAGTCGCGGTTTATGGTCGATACCAGTCGCAAATTCAAACATTTAATGGCGTGTATAAAAAGGAAATAAAAGAGGATCAAAGCTTCAAGAAAGCTCAAGAGCTGGTGAGAAAGTTTGCGACTCATGAAGGTCGTCAACCCAGGATAATGATTGCAAAAATGGGTCAAGATGGGCACGACCGAGGGGCAAAGGTCGTAGCAACAGGATATGCTGATTTAGGATTTGATGTAGATGTTGGCCCCCTCTTTCAAACCCCTGAGGAAACTGCCAAACAAGCCATCGAAAATGACGTGCATGTATTGGGTGTCTCTTCATTGGCAGCGGGTCACATGCGCTTGGTGCCTAAAGTCATAAAAACCTTACATGATTTAGGGCGTCCAGATATTATGGTCATCGTGGGTGGGGTCATTCCTGAGGATGATCACAAATCACTTTATAACTCTGGTGTTGTGGCCATTTATGGCCCAGGCACTAATCTGAGCCAAGCAGCAATTGAACTCTTAACTATCTTAATGACTTAGATCTAGGAATTATAAAGAAAATAAAAAGGATTTTTCCAACCCAAAGACGAAATCGAATTAAAATCACATACCATGAATTACACCAAAAAAATGCTACAAAAAAATGCACTTAAAGACAAAACCATCGTCGTTACTGGAGGGGGTAGTGGCCTTGGAAAGGCGATGTCTAAATATTTTTTGGAATTGGGTGCGCGCGTGGTTATTAGCTCGAGAAATCTGGAAAAAATTCAAAACGCTGCTAAGGAATTAACTAAGGAAACCTCAGGCGAAGTGTTGGCTTTTCCCTGTGACGTTAGGCATTACAATCAAGTTGAGGCATTGGTGAATGGCGCTAATGAACATTTTGGCTCAGTGGACATTTTAGTTAACAATGCTGCGGGTAATTTCATTTCACCCACAGAGCGCCTCTCTTCAAACGCATTTGATACCATCATTGATATAGTATTAAAAGGAACTAAAAATTGTACATTGGCTTTTGGTAAAAATTGGATCGCTAAAAAACAAACCGAAAAAATAGTCCTAAATATCGTTACCACTTATGCCTGGACGGGTTCAGCTTATGTTGTTCCAAGCGCCACCTCAAAAGCAGGAGTATTAGCCATGACGCGATCACTCGCTGTTGAGTGGGCCAAATACGGGATACGCTTTAACGCAATTGCACCCGGACCTTTTCCAACAAAAGGGGCCTGGGACCGTCTCCTGCCAGGAAATTTGAAAGAGCAATTTGACCTGGCAAAAAAAGTGCCATTAAAGCGAGTTGGTGCACATCAAGAACTGGCTAATCTCGCGGCCTATCTTGTTTCTGATTTTTCCGCTTACATAAACGGTGAAGTCATCACAATAGATGGTGGAGAATGGCTTAAGGGAGCAGGTCAATTCAATTTACTTGAGGATATCCCAGAGGAGTTGTGGGACATATTGGAAACAATGATTCGCGCAAAAAAAGGGAGCTAACTTCTTAGAAAAGGTTAAACTTCAGTCCCTTAAATATCGCCGCTTTTGTTGACTTGTTGTTAACAAATATGATTTCGATTGCGGTTAATTAATTGTACTTTTAAAATTGAATAATTGTCCTTAACCTATGGGTAAAATCATTGCCGTAGCGAATCAAAAAGGCGGGGTCGGAAAAACCACAACCTCAGTAAACCTGGCTGCTTCACTGGGTGTTTTAGAAAAAAAAGTCTTATTAATCGACGCCGACCCTCAGGCCAATGCCACATCTGGACTGGGAGTAGAAGTAAATCCATCGACTTCAGGAACCTATCAACTGCTTGAACATACCTCTTTGGCCCGTAATTGTATTGTAAAAACGACTTCGCCAAACTTGGATTTAATTCCTGCCCATATTGATCTAGTGGCAATCGAAATAGAACTCGTTGATAAAAAATCACGTGAAGGGATGTTGAGTAAGGCATTAAGTCCAATAAAAATGGATTATGATTTTGTCATTATCGATTGTGCCCCCTCTCTGGGACTATTGACTCTAAATGCCCTGACTGCAGCAGACTCCGTAATTATTCCCATTCAATGTGAGTATTTCGCCTTGGAGGGCCTTGGTAAATTACTGAACACAATAAAAAGCGTTCAAAAATTGCACAACACTGAGTTGGATATTGAGGGATTGCTTTTGACAATGTACGATTCCAGATTGCGACTGTCGAATCAAGTAGTAGATGAGGTCAAAAAACATTTTGATAAAATGGTCTTCGAGACTATCATTCAGCGCAACGTAAGACTTGGAGAGGCTCCGAGTTACGGACAAAGCATAATTAGTTATGATGCCGGAAGTACCGGCGCCAATAATTATCTGAATATGGCACACGAATTAATCGAAAAAAACCGTTAACTCTTCATGGCAAAAGCACTTAAAAAACAAGTATTAGGTCGAGGGCTTTCAGCACTCTTAAATGACGGAAGTAATACCGATGGCGATCAGCATTCCGGAATACAGATTGTATCTCTAGATATCAATAATATTAAGGTCAATCCCTATCAACCGCGAACCCGATTTAATGGAGATGCACTCAATGAACTGGCTACCTCTATCAAATCACTGGGTCTAATTCAACCTATCACTGTTCGGAAAAAAGAGCAAGGTTATTATGAACTTATCAGTGGTGAACGCAGATATAGAGCCTCAAAAAAGATAGGGTTGAAAAAAATACCAGCCTATATCCGATCGGCTAACGATCGAGAACTTCTAGAAATGGCGTTAGTAGAAAATATCCAAAGACAAGATTTAGATCCAATTGAAATCGCGCTGACCTATCAACGACTTTTGGAAGACATCGCCTTGTCAGTTAATGAACTTAGCCAACGCCTGGGTAAAGACCGCTCAACAGTCACTAATTATCTGCGTCTATTAAAATTAGATCCCCTAATTCAATCCGGAATGCGCGACGGTTTTATTTCCATGGGACATGGGCGTAGTTTAATCAATATTGACAATATCAAAGATCAGAGGGATATTTATTACGATATTTTGAACAAAAATTTATCTGTTCGTCAGACTGAAAATCGTGTTAAAACCTTAAAGGATAGTGATAAAGTGGTCAAAAGATCGAAAGAGTCGGTAATTGTGGCACATAACCCATTATCTGAATATTGCAATACCTCTGTAATGGTCAAATCAAATCAAAAAGGAGCCGGAATCATTCAAATAAAATTTAAAAGTCAAGAAGAACTTCGTGCCTTGACCAAAAAGCTGTTGGGTGAAAATTAATAGTCTGTTAATGGTTTTTATTTTAAGTATTTGGGCTTTTAGTCCCCATATTTTTGGTCAAGAAAACGATGATATAAATCCTAACGAACAAACCGCATTAAGCGATAAATCAATCGAAATCGATGAGGTAATTAAAAAAGTCGATGAGTTACCATACGATGCCTTAGCCCCCGCGCGCGCCGCATTTTATTCTGCTGTACTGCCTGGCCTGGGGCAAGCCTATAATAAGAAATATTGGAAAATTCCTTTAGTTTATGGAGGAATTGCTGGCGGTTTCTATTTTTATCAGAGAAATAGTAAAGACTATAATCGTTTCAGGGATGCTTACAAAAGACGATTAGCCGGTTATCAAGATGATGAATTTCAGGAAGTCTCGGACGCGCGACTACGAGATGCACAGAAAACAGCAGGTCGAAATCGTGATGTCAGTTTGGCTATGGCTATTGGGATTTACCTGCTCAATATTTTAGATGCTAATGTCGACGCTCATTTACTGCGGTATAATCTAAATGAAAATTTGAGTTTTGGCCCTAAATTTCGAGTTCAAACCATAGATCAATCAAATCATTATACTCTATCACTTAATTGGATACTGCCATGAAAATCGCTCTTTTAGGTTATGGAAAAATGGGTAAGGCTGTCGAACAACTCGCTATTGATTCAGGATGTCAAGTTGTTTATCGCAGTGGAAAAAAAATGGAGTCAGGTGACTTGAATGAGGCTAAAGTGGCAATTGAATTTTCTAGCCCTGAAGCCGCACCAGCCCATTTAAAAATGTGTTTTGAATCCGGGATCCCCGTAGTCTGCGGGACTACAGGATGGCTGGAGAAATGGGATAAAATCAATGCCCTCTGCCTAAAGCACAATGGAGCTATGGTCTATGCATCAAATTTCAGCATTGGGGTACAAATATTCTTCGAATTGCAACGTCATATAGCCAAGATTATGAAACGGCATCCTGAATATCGTGCATCAATTTTAGAGCGTCATCATTTACATAAATTAGATGCCCCAAGTGGCACCGCCATAAGCATAGCTGAAATCATTCTAAAAGAAGGCACCTACAAAAAATGGGTACTTGGCGATACAAATAATCAGGAAGAATTACCCATCAAGGCTATTCGTGAACCAGATACGCCTGGGACGCATATAATTGAATTTAAAGGACCGGTGGATGAAATAAATTTGACCCATATGGCCCGTTCAAGAGATGGTTTTGCCTTTGGAGCATTGTTGGCTGCGAGATGGATCCAAGGAAAAAGAGGGGTATATTCAATGAAAGATGTCTTACATTTGTCAGACGACACAAGCGATAAAAGAAGATAACAATGACGCTCATTCAATGGTTAATTTTTTTAGGCCTGTTGCAGGTGATTCACTTTTCAGGCACCTGGAAAATGTACAAGGCGGCTGGTTTTAAGCCCATTTTAGCTCTTATACCCATCTATAATATCGTTGTACTTCTGCGCCTTATCAATCGACCTGTTTGGTGGGTAATACTACTCTTTATTCCTATCATCAATTTGATCATGCTCCCGGTTATTTGGGTGGAGACTCTGCGGAGCTTTGGCTTTAAGCAAAGGTCGCACTCGGCTTATGCTGTTTTGACCCTAGGCTTTTATTTATTCTATATCAATTATACTCAAAATCTGGCCCATCTTAAAGATAGAAGCCTTATGCCGAGGAGTTCCGTGGGGGAATGGGTTAGCAGTATTTTGTTTGCCGTCGTAGCCGCTACTTTGGTTCATACTTATTTCATGCAGCCGTTCACCATTCCCTCGTCTTCACTCGAAAAAACTCTTTTGGTAGGCGATTATTTGTTTGTGAGTAAATTTCATTACGGGGCGCGCACCCCCCTAACCAGTTTAGCTCTACCTATGGTACATGATACTATTCCATTTACGGGTGCCAAATCATATTTATCTAAGCCTCAGCTCCCCTATTTTCGATTTCCAGGATTTCAGGATATCAAGCGCAATGATATTGTGGTATTTAACTGGCCTGTGGATACCCTGGTTGACATTAGACCAGGATTCATGCGCGGCAGTGTCCAAAAACCGATCGATAAAAAATCGAATTACGTTAAACGCTGTGTGGGGGTACCTGGAGACTCGCTTTCTGTGGTTAACGGGTTCGTTTACATCAATGGAAAGCAAAATGACCTCCCGGACCGAGCAAAAATACAATTCGTTTACGAAGTAGTGTCTAAAAAACCGCTGATCAAAGTCGAGCGCGGTGGAAGGGTGTATAATGAACCGAACCCTGTGATTTATGATCGATTCAAAATTTCGGACATCAGTTTTGCAGGTATGGATCAAACTACAGGTTTGATTAAACACCGTGCCCACATGAGTGAGACCGTAGCAGACCGATTGGCTGCTCTAAACGATGTGGTATCAGTTACAAAACTAAAGAAGCGGAAGGGTAACTTTGATAGAAGTGTATTTCCATACACAGTGGATTATGCCAACAACAATGACTTCTTTGGGCCTATTTACATTCCAAAAGCTGGAGCTACCGTGGCAATCACTCCGGAGACTTTACCACTTTATCGGCGCATCATTGAAGTCTATGAAGGAAGCGAACTTGGAAAAAATCGGGTCATCGAAATGATTAATGAAGAAATACATATGAATGGGGTGCCGCTGAAGCGATATACCTTTGAGATGAACTATTATTGGCTCATGGGAGACAATCGAGATAACTCACAAGACGCACGAAGCTGGGGATTTGTTCCAGAAAATCACGTCATTGGTAAACCAGTGTTTATTTGGCTTAGTTTAGATAACAATAAAAAGGGTTTTAGCAAAATAAGATGGGAGCGCATGTTCACCACTGTTGGTGGTTCAGGAGAACCAAAGTCCTATCTCTCGTATTTTTTGATCGCCCTGGCTTTATATTACGGCTGGGATTATTATGGAAAACGCAAGAAAAAGGCATGATTATATGGACTCAGACCTTTGAGCTAGTGTAAGCAATTCGAAATTTTGGACCTGTTCATTCCCACATATTTTCCAGAAATATTGCACTTCACCTTAATGATCCGAAGTTCCAACCCAGTCATGGAAATCAGTGATAATTATCAAAGGCAGACTTTACGAAGCAGAGCTTATATCACCCATGCTCAGGGTAAACTCGGACTTTTTGTTCCCGTAAAACATCAAAAAATAGGCCTTCGGCAAAAATTCAAACAAGTACTCACCGAAGATTCATTTTCTTGGTCCTCGAACCATTGGAAATCAATACAGATTGCTTATCGCACGTCTCCTTTTTTCGAGTTTTACGAAGATGATTTGGCCGATTTGTTTGTAAGTGACGACCTAAACTTACAACTTCATAATTTACAGATAATCGAGCGCATTATGGGGCTGATGGAGGTCGATTTCAATTATACTACAACAAGTAAATATCAAGAGGCTTTTGCAGGACAAGACTACCGGTATTTAAGTGACTGTAAATACAACTTAAGGCCTGAATTTCCCAGTTATAGGCAAGTCTTTGAAACGAATCACGGATTTCTAAGCAACTGTTCTATTCTCGATGCCCTCTTTAACTTGGGACCACAAACAAGTGCCTATTTAAAATCTATTCCGACGCATTCGATCATAGGCTAAGACCTAAAATATTAGTTAAGGGTTCAATTTCAATTTAGCGGTGATAGGCAGGTGATCAGAAGAAGAATGCTCCTCAGTCCAATATCTTTGCACCGAAATTTTTGGGTCGGTAAAAATAAAATCAATTCGCAATGGAAGTCCGTTAAAATAATAAGTAGCACCAAGTCCAGATCCAGCTATTTGAAAGGCGTCATTAAAATGAGTGGCAAGCTTAGTATAGACATACGAAAAGGCCGTATTGTTTAAATCGCCCGCGATAACCACTGGGTAATTTACTGATTCTAAGTGTTTCATGAGATGGTTTAACTGAGATTGTTGACGAACAAAGGTATTTGACATTTTAGTTCTGATACTCTCAGCACCTCCTTGTTGAGCGATATCGACCTCGGGATTAATACCCAATGACTGTAGGTGAAGGTTATAAACACGGATAGTATCTTGTCCAATAAGTAAATCGGCATAAATGGCGTTATTTGCTGTCTGATCGAATTCGAGACTTCCCTGATTAACCATGGGATATTTTGATAGAATGGCATGGCCCATAAGGCGATAGGGTGGCTTAAAATAGATGTATTGATGTGGGAAATCGGAAAAATCTACTTTGTGTTCTTTGGTGAATTCTTGTAAGCACAAGACCTCTGAACCACTAGCACTAATAAAATAATCAAATTCTTTCTGGGTACTATTTCTCGCTGCCTCATCGCCATATAGATTAAAAAGATGGACATTGTGAGAGGTAAGTGTTAAATAAATTCCATCTAATACTGGAGCGGCCACAGTCTTGAGATTTAACTTTTGACCCATAAAAAATGGACCGAAATAAAAATGAGCTAAAACTACCAATAGAGTCGAGACAAAAAACCTACGATTCCATAGTATAAGCCAATAAATAGCAAAAACAATATTTACGCCAATAATGGGCAAGGTCAATAAGGACAATAGCGACAGAGAAGGAAAACGACTCGGCGCAATCAATGAGGTAAACATGGAAAACACAAGCAACAGGGCGGTGATCAGGTTGATTCCAAAAATTACCTTATTCGTCATGGATACTGAAGCTTAGTCTTGTCCTGATTTAAACAAAAAATCTTTTTCCTCCTTAGTCAAGCTGTCATAACCACTTTGACCAATTTTATCCAAAATAATATCTATTTTTTGCTGATTAATATTGTTTTTTTGTGGTGACGATTGACGTTTGGATTTAGTCCTTTTTGGCATTCGCTTTGGCAACAAATTAATCATTAGATCTAAAAAGCGATCGAACCATAGCCCTATGTCTCTTCCGCCTTGTAGATTTTTGGCATAATAATATCCAAATGCAGCGCCTCCTAAATGAGCTAATAAGCCGCCAGCATTATTCATTTCTGGAAGGCGAAACAAATCCCAAAGCACCATAACAACTGCCAATTGCCAAAGTTTCAGAGAGATGAAAAAAATACGAATTGGAGCGTTAGGACTATATAAAGCGGCGAATGCCATGACTGCCATGACTGCGCCTGAAGCTCCAATAAGTTGTCCGCTAGTACCCAGAAAAGCAGGGAAAATATTGTACGAAACAATATACACCACACCAGCAAAAATTCCGCCTAAAAGATAGAGACTTAAAAATCGACGTGCAGGAAAAAGATTCAGTATAAACCGGCCAAAAAATGAAAGCCAAATCATATTGAATAATAAATGAAAAAAGCCAGAATGCAAAAAACTATAAGTTAATAAACTCCATGGTTGAGTTGCAAATCTGAGTAAATCATCTGGAAGGGCAAACCAACGGTATAGGCCATTGGAGGACCAACTCATTAGTGCAGAACTAATTCGAAAAACCAAGAAGACCAATCCATTAATAATCATGATTTTAGTCATTATATCTTGACGCCTAAATTGATCCAATAAACTTTCTTGTCTCCCGATCATCAATGCCAACGTTTGTGATTGAAATTATTTTTACGCCAATAATAAGCCATAATAAAACCAAATAATGCCCCACCGATGTGTGCCCAATTTGCAATGTTCTGGCCAAATAATGAAGCTCCAGTTAATCCAGAAAATAAATCCAAAGCCAAAAGAATTGGAATGAAATATTTCGCCTTAATAGGAAAAGGCACAAATATTAACATAAGTGCCACATTAGGATACAACATGCCAAAAGCTACCAATATACCATAAATGGCTCCAGAAGCCCCTACAGCAGGGGTATTATAGGCTGTAAAGAATTGTTCTGCTACTCCAGCACCCAACTCCGGGATGACACGATACGACCCAGGAGTCAGCGTATTATTTAATAATTGCGCTACCTCTTCAGCCGTCATGCCCATGCCAATTAAGGTATCAACCCCCTGGGTCACTTGATACCAGTTTACCAATGAGTGTATTAAAGCTGCCCCCAATCCTGCAGAAAAATAAAAAAACAAGAATTTATCACGTCCCCACTGAGCTTCTAACGGTCCTCCAAAAGCCCAAAGTGCGTACATGTTGAACAATAAATGCATCCAACCGCCGTGCATAAACATATGCGTGAGGGGCTGCCAAATAGCAAACTGTGGGTTATCAAAATAATAAAGTGAGAAAAGCTGATAAATGGCATCACCAGAGACTAAGGTGCCCAAAAAAAACAGGACATTACTCACTACCAGAACTTTGAGGGTTTCAGAAATAGATCTCATGTATGAAAATTTTGGTCAATTTCATTAACGTTCAAGGTAATGAATGTTCTTTTTTGTTCAGGTGACCGGTCTGGTTCTTTACACGCAAATAATTCGTTGATTAGCTCGCGTTGCTCTAAAAGCGAAAGTTTTTGGCCTGTTTTAATGGCCATTTTTGACGCGAGTTTTCTGGCTAAAGTATCGAGCAAACTGAACCCCTCATTGGGTCGATTATTCATCTCATCATCCAGAATGGTGAGGATTATGGCTTTGGCATCAGCCTGTTCAAGGCTGGCGGGAATGGCCTTTATTTCCATCTGTTCAGAGTTTAGTTCTAAATCAAAACCCATACTTGCAAGTGGCTCTTGAAGCACTTCAGCGCATAAACGCTGCGCACTGCTGAGATCAATTTTATCGGTAAACAAAACCGGTTGACTGCTTTGATCTTGAAGGGTGGCCATACGCAGTAATCGCTCATATATAATTCGACTGTGAGCATTATTTTGATGTACTACGATAAGACCGTGCTTTATGGAAGTTACGATGAATTTTTGCTGAAGCTGAACCGTAAATTGATTAGATTCATCTGTGTCTTGTTCAAATAATTGCCCTGTAACCTCTTGACTTTCGACCTCCAAACTATGCCAGGGTTCTTCTGCCTTTAAGCCTAAGTAGAGCGATGACCAAACTCCCTCCTCCATTTTTTTGTAATTCGCTGCACCATGGATAGGTTTTCTTATATGAGATTGTGTTTGTCCTTGAGCCTCATCTTCCTCTAAGAATGGATTAAATGTGGCGTCTAAATCGATTTGAGGTATTTTAGGATTTTTATGATGTGAATCATAGCTCGTGTCTAAACTCGCATCGCGTTCAAAGTCCAATAGAGGCATTATATTGAACTGACCTAAACTATGTTTGATGCTGGCCCGCAAGACGGCGTAAATTGATTGTTCCTCTTCAAATTTGACTTCGGTCTTGGTGGGATGAATATTTATGTCAATTGATGCGGGGTCTACCGACAAAAAAAGTACATATCCGGGATGTAATTCAGGCCTTATCACGCCTTCAAAAGCAGAATTAACTGCGTGATTCAAATAAGGACTTTTAATGTATCGATTGTTTACAAAAAAATACTGTTCACCACGAGATTTTTTCGCGAATTCAGGTTTAATTACATATCCGGAAATTTTGACAATTTCTGTCGCCTCTTTAACCGGCACCAAACGTTCATTGGACTTACCTCCGAGCACTGCAGCAATTCTTTGCCTTT
>MDTG01253286.1_pt1 | contig 11941 bp, 10 predicted proteins | sample 811421 | NCBI WGS metagenome assembly MDTG01 (sample SAMN05326645, study PRJNA326480) | marine metagenome | isolation source: seawater | place: Pacific Ocean: South East | collected 2011 | reverse complement strand
CTTACCCACACCCGCGTCGAATGGTCGGTGGTTTCGCCGATCTTCATCCCGTTGCCGAAGTAAGGCTGGGCATGAGCGGTGGAGATCAGGGTAGCCAGGACCAGGATTGTTCGAAAAGGAGAACGTTTCATAATCGTTAGATTGGGTTGTCGAAAGGGCGGGGCAAGCTTCCTTTGGCATAGAGGGATGCTCGATGAGTCGAAAGGTCGGTCTAACGATTGCTAGTCAACCGCATAAGATTCGTGAAGGTTGCGATTACCTAAGGGTAGTTAGCCCAGTCTCCTTCGCGAGTATTTGATGTGTATGAGACACGCTCTCGATATATAGTCAGGTAAAAACAAATACAATTTCAAGATTCATTCTTATTTAACTCAGTGATCACCTTTTAACTCAAGAAATGCGGATTCGAGTTGGGCGGGGCCGTCAAAAGGGAAATAGAGAAAGAACGGGCCGTCGGAAATGGCAGCCTGTTCCATAAAGCCTTTGGCCTCGGCGAGGAGGCCATCCAATACTTGATCGAATTCAAGGCTTTTAGTCTCTCTCCCCCCCTCGGTGGCCGAGTTCGGCCTTCAATTCGGTGTGCACACTCATGAAGTTCGATAGCGGGCGAGGCAAAAGGATTTAATTTGTATGCTTGTCATTCTCGAAGACCTAGTGCGGCATGTGGATCCTGATATCCTGGCGGGCTGTTGGGAGTTGGGAGTCGCGGTCGGATAATCGAAATATTCAACCGTACACGCCTTGCTCTCGTCAGTGCGTTTAACAATGTAGCAAGTGTATGAGCGTCCAGACCCCTCGATATAATGCTGGTTATGTTTAATAATAGAATCCCCAAAGCCATCCCCGTCATAGTCTCCTCGAACCAGCTCATCTATAGAATGTCTCATGCCACTTGTTTCAAAACTAACGCGGTTCTGTGATTTTTTGACTGATTTGATTCGGTAATTCTTCAAATAATCCGCTAGCGAGAAACCTTTTGCCGTGTCCGACTCCAACCGGATTCTTTCTTCACTCCCAAACCAAGGCAAAAAAGACACGGACAAATCCATAAGTTCGTCCCCCAGAAGGCTTCGTTTTGAAGTGCTGCTATGCTTCGAAAACACCAGCGGCGGCAAAATACGCACAAACCACGAATTCATAGTGATGTCATAAGTTGAAAAGGGTGCAGCGCCTTTCCTTCTCATCTCAAGGTATTGGCCTGCGGTTTCTAATCGGATATAGGACTTATTGTCTTCAAGGTCCAGCCGTAGGAACTCGTAACCATCTTGCCCTCCCATCGAGATTTTTTGGTCAAATAAGCTATCTACATCGGGAACTTCGTCGAAGCTGGAAACCGTAAGCTCTTCAAATTCGAAGGGTTGAACAATTCTAGGCTTTATACTCGATCGCCCTACCAGTTCCAGTACGCAGGCCAGCATTAGGAAGGCGAAGATGACTGGTAATCGATAATGTTTCATTTGGTTCAGCTTTCGCGGGCAAATAACGTGGTCAAATGGTGAGGCTGTTGTGGCCGAATCCGACGTTGATTAGCTCCGGGTTTCAGTTCGAACCTAGAGAAGTACGGAGCCCTCTGCTTTGGGTCGGCTAGATACTATCCCCAATTTTTAGTTGTGCGATCACGGATTGAAGGACATCGGCTGCAGAGCCCGCTGGCGTAATCGCAATCATTCCAGTTGCATTCAATTTGAATGCTTGGAGCCTAGGGATTCCGCCGGTGATTTTGATCTTCCATGCAGGTTTTCTCGACGCAGTTGGGCCGATGGCTGGCCATGGGTAATCGCTGTCACGTAAATGCTCAGCGCGCCCTCTGACACTTTCGTTCATGCTATAGGTGACGAATTCGATCGCTGGGTGGTCTTTGCGGATGCTTGGGTAGAGCTCCTCGAGTGCTTTGGCGATCTGCGTACAGTTGGGGCACCAAGATGCTGAATAAAATAAGAGCACGACCTTAGTCTCTTTCTCGAAACTACGCTTGCTGAGCTTAAACCCATTGGCTGCGTAGAGTTGGCCGTCGACATCTGGTCTCGGTAGCAGTAAAGGCATTGGGTTTTCGCCGGCTTTGTTGCTACCCGCCAAGACGACGGTCAATACCAGGCTCCAGATTAAACCAAAAAGCTTCATCGAATATTTAGAAGTCAAACTTGGCACCGAGATTGTAGGTGCGTGGCATGCGTGGACCATAGACGTAGCCGACATCGCGATTCGCTCCTGTCTCAAAATCATCCTGATACTCGTCAAACAGGTTATTCACGCCAGCACGGAGCGTTAGCACCATATCGTTTTTAAAGATAAGTGCTTTGCTTACGCCAATATCCATGACTAAAAAATCGTCCGATGCGCGAATTTCTCCCTCTTCGGTTTCCGCATCGGTGAAGCGATGCACATCCATTTCACCGGTCCATTTCATAGACGCATAAAAGTCGATAAGGTCGGGGTTCGCGTATTTGACAGAGATTAGTCCCGACCAATCAGGAATCTTGTTATATCTGTCAGAGCTGATGTTACTGCCATTAAAGACTACAACATCTTCATCGAAGCGGGTGCGGCTGCGGGCTAAGCCTGCATTCATAGACCAGTTTTTGGGCAGTTGCCATGCGACGTCCCACTCTACTCCGAAAACTGTCGATCCATCGGTGTTGTAACGCTCGAACAAATCCCGTCCACTTGAGTCTGTAGTGCCAGTGTCACGGATATCGAAAGAGTCTTCGAGAATGGTATAATAAACTTGAAGGGATGTAATCAACTTTCGATCCATTGCTTCGGGGGTGAAGTCCGACCCTATGGCGAAGGTGTATGAGCATTCTTCCTCGAGGTCGTCCGAGTTTTCGATGACTTGGCGCTCGCCATTCGCGACGGTAATGTGGAGGTCCTCGTCGAAGACGCGTGGCGCCAGGAAGCCGCTGGATAGGTTCGCTCTGAGCGTCCACTCATCGGTGGCAGTATATCGTGCTGAGATACGAGGGGAGACGACTGGATCGTCGAGGGTGCTGGCCTTGTCGTAGCGCAGCCCAGGCACGAGCTCGAGTCGCTCGGTGATCATCCACTGATCCTGAACATACAGGCCGAAGTTTTCGAACTGGCTATCGTTGATCTCAGTGATGAAGTCGCCGTCGTTATTGACGTTATCCTCCTGGATGTCCTCGTCCTCATATTGCACGCCCCATGTGAGGATGTGCGATCCTGGCCACATGTCGCCGAAGTCGTAATTGAATTGTGCATCGATGTAGTAAGTGAAGCTATCCAACTCACCATAGAAATTACGAGGGTCATCGGGGTTGTTGGGATCATAAACCGATGGCAGTGCGTCGCCAAAGTTGCCTCCGTAATAGCTGTCGCGATCGAAGCTGACCATCGATGTGGATAGCGCGAAGTTGAATTCATTAGTGATTTGCTGTTCTAGGCGGACTGTTGACCAATGATAATCCGTATTGAGCGATTCTGCTAGCTCCGAATCGTATACCTCCTCATTAAGTTGGTCGCCCCCGCGACGTTCTTCGGCAATGTATTGGTAGTTAAAGCGTAAACGGGTCTTCTCGTTTATATCATACCAGGCGTAAATGCCTATCACTGAATTCTCACGCTCGACCAATTCTGTAAAGCCATCCCCGTCTCCATCATAGGAGTCTTGGTCAGCGTATTGTCCATATACGCTAAACTTAAATGCACTATTATCAGGCACATAGTAACCCGCGAATTGAGTGGTGTAAGAATTGCTGCCGTCGACATCAAAATAGTCGAAGGACGTGTGAGTGTGAGTGCTGAAGGGCTCTTCGGGAATCAGGTTGATGACGCCCGCAACTGCACCCGGGCCATAGAGCGCAGAGCCGCCGCCTTTAACGACTTCGATCCGTTCAATGAAGATCGTTGGAACTTGGTCTACGCCATATACAGCGGCAGTTCCAGTCAACAGTGGCTGTCCGTCGATCAGGATTTGATTGTATTTACCTGACAGGCCAAGTAACTGAATTTCAGTAGTGCCGCAGTTCTGACAATTGTTTTCTGTGCGCAATCCGTTCAGTAGCTCAATGGCTTGCCCGATGTCGTATTTGCCGGCTATATCGAAATCGTCGCCGCCGATCAGTTCCGTTTTGATCGGCACATCTTTGTAAAGGCGTTCTGTGCGAGTAGCAGTTGAAACCACTGCGAGGCCGTCGAGCTGATAGACGAAGCTGCCATGTGAGTGCGACTCTTCCTGTTCAGAGAGCGTCGGAATTTTGGGCGTTGTGTCAGCTGCTGTGATAGCGGTTACCAAGGAAGCGATTGCGATTGGAGTGTATTTTGTGGTATATTTCATTTTTGAATAACCGTATTATCTATTTTGAGTCTTCAAAATAAATTTTTTTCTTTGCAAGTCCTGTTTTTTAAAAAATAAGGGCGTAGTCTGATTTCATGATTTAAGAATGGTTGAAACGTTGGTCTGGCAGCCTGTTTTCCAGACTATGAAAATGAAACTACACGGAAAAGATGATGAGTATCCTTCGCAAAAACGAAGGTTCCAAGAATGCCTTTGAGGTTTTCAAAGAACATATGATCAGCGAACAGAGGCTCTACCGCTGGAAACGCAAGTACACGACAGGAGGTCCATGACGCGGAACGTCTTGGGAGCTTGCAGAAGAGAACCGCCGCTCTAAAAAGCTAATGGCTGAAAGAGGTCTGCACATCGACGCGCTCAAGGAGGCCTGCAAAAAGTGTAGGCTCGGCTCGAACAAGACAAGCGGTCGAGCAGATTCTTCACTTAGGAATGTGCCGCGAGCGCGGGGCTTGCGAATGGTTTGGGCTGAGCCGCAGTGCCTTGAACCGTCCCTTGAAGTTAAACAGCGAGCACTCGGAGCTTCTGCGTAAGCGGATAATCGAGCTCAGCCTGGAATAGCCAGCCTACGAATACCGTTTTATTAATGCGATGCTTACCAGGGAAGGATTGCGGATAAGTTTCAATTTTTTCTAGATGTAGTTGATGCATAAAAATTGCAATACGGCTGCCGCCCCGGACAAAGGATCCACAGCAGCTCTTCTTGGAGTTGGGGCTGTGGCTCTAGCCTTTGCTCGGCGCAGGCTCGGTGAAGAATAGCTTCAGAAGCCCTCAGGACGACTATTTTTTCTGCAGGCAGTTGATGAATACTAATGCAGAGGCTGCTACTTGAACAACCCCCGCCCGCCCATCTAATTTCCTGTCGTAATCCTGCCATAATTGGTGCAGAACAGTGCATTCAAATGCTGCCTAATACCCCTAAATAGGTTCGTAAGTCTCTGTTCCCTAGGCAAATACCGATTTCGAATCCCGCCACCTAAAAATTTATAAGTTATTGAAATTCATGCACTTAAATAATAAAGAGCCAGCTCCATGGTAGGATTGCTGCCTGTTTCTTGCAAAGATACACTGAACAGCCATTGCGTGCGTATTGCTGCAAAGAAAGAATCCAGCCTAAAGAAATGGAGCATCTAAAGAAACAAGGCATTTGGATTCGAAACCGAAAGGTCTCCCGGATGAACTATTAAGGGCGCCAACGCTGAGGGCCTAGTATCCGGGGCAACTCAACGAACTCGATACCCATATCGTTTGCGCTTTTTCTAAGTGCAGTTGCTCCGGCAATACCGCGTTCTTCGGCCCTAAGAATAAGGGCTCCCAAGCGAGGAAATTGTCGGAAGTCTTGCACCGCGGTCTCCCAAGCATCCGGGTATTTTCTACGGAAGTCCATAGCTGTTCCGGCAGCCAGAGCAAAATAGACGGCCCGGGCTTTATCTTCCTTGCTGCCAGGACTCGTCAGGAGTCGGTCAATTTCAAAATTCAATGGTATCTTCATCCAATCCCGTTGCCGATCCATCGCATAAACGGGAAGCAGGTTGGCTGGCACCTCACGTTTGTAGGTATAAGTTTTGCCTTGGCGACCCTCGTGGACGGTGGCCTTTCCTTCCTCCACGAGCGTTTTTACCGCGAGGTGGGTCAGGCGATCGGCAAAGCCGGTAAGGGTTTCGTTAAGAGGCATATTTAGACGCGTAATATTGTAGTAGACGTCTTTCACTTTCCAGCCTTGATCCTCCATCCACTGATACCCTTTCATGATTCCCAGGATCGTCCCAACCGATGCAGCTGAGTTATCAGCGTCCCATCCGAAGTTGAAGGCCAGACGCAGGGATTCGGAAAGATCACCCTGGCCATAGAGCAATGCAGCCACGGTAGCGGCTCCGTTTAGCTCGTACCCATTCCTGTCACGGAGCTCTCCATTGTGTTTAGAATAGCGATCCTTCAGAAGGCGACGCATTTTCCGCCAATCATTTGGATTTTCTGCCACCATTAGGCGTGTGGTCTGAATGACCTCATAAAAGCGGGAAGTCGGATCCACCGAGGCCAGGCCCACATCTAACAATTGTTCGATGTCTGTTTCAAAAAATGCCATGGCGTATATGGCTGTGAAGAACTGGGTCATCTGGGCGGGCTCACCATCGATACAGACGGTTGTATAATGGAGTCCGATACGCCCCGCTGTTTTCGGAAGCCCGGGAGCGATCATTCCGAAGCTCTCTGACAGAAAGTGACCCGCGATGTTGAATTCGGCAAAAGGATTCAGCACTCGGTTGCCGGAAAGCGGAGGTTGGATACCAATTTCCATCAGCCGCTTGGAATAGCCGGTGGCAAAGAATGTGCGGTCCACGATATGGTCTTTCCAAAGCTTCATAATGTACTCTGGGGCCAGGTATAGGCGGTCGGATTGTTCCATGGCGTGGACGTATACCCATTCGATATCGGTATCGTCGTTGGTCCACGCCCCGTCTGAAAGATCAGGCGTGTAACTTTGAACTGACCCGGGCTCGTCGATATAGGTCATCTCATGGACAAGCCCATTGAGGTTGCCAAACAGTTGTCCGACTAAACCGCCTTTCATCTGGTCCGCCAGTTGAGCGTGGGTGATGCTGAGCGAGGTTTGCCCCTGGCTAGTATTGACAAAAATAACGGCTAAAAGCACGGCTTGGGTGGCGATGCATGCCGTGCTCAATCTAAATTTAGGTGGGTTCATGTCGGATTAAATACAATTGGATCGCAAAGCGGCATCGGACTTTCGGTTACCATTGCGGTAGTGGACAAAAAAGCGTGATTTTCGTAGTTAGGGCAGGAGTTAGTTTACTGATTCAGCTCGAAACCAAGACGCAAGTGTTCGAACTTACGCAAAAGTTCGCTGATTACAAAACATGCAAAAGCCGGCCCGCAATCGAATGTGGACCGGCCGTAAAAGAAGTATTTAGTTCGCTCAGCCGTCTAGAAGCTGAAAGTGCTCGTCAAGAATGTATCCCGAGGATTGGAATTCCTGTAAGCCGCAACCCGTCCGTCGGGATTAGTGACAACCGGGATGAGGTCGTCATCCCCAAATAGGTTCCTTACATTTAATTGGATTTTCCAATCAATATTATCTGTTAGGCGCCTCTTGTAGCTTATCCATAGGTCACCATTCCAAGAGTCAGGCCCCCAATGAGGCCTGTCTAGCATAGGCAAAACAAGACCGTCAGCATTCACTGCGTTTTCGTAACCTGTCGCCACGGCAGATTGATAGCGATACGACCCCCCAATTCCGAAACCATTCAGGATTCCGTCTGTGAAATCGTAGTTAGTTGCAAAATTTATCCTCCATTCTCGCTGTTCCAAAGATACCGTGCCATCAGCTGACTTTGCCTGGGCAATCGGAATTAGTGTCGCACCATTAAACCTACTACCAAACGTTGAATTAGCATCATTATCCGGTGCATCTTGGTGACCCCAAAGTCCTTCCCTTTCGTATCCTGCCGCTACCAAATTGGCTACCTCAGCCAGGACAGGGGCCGTATCAGCTGTAACAGTCTCTTGCTGACCAACATTTAACACCATTCTCCAGTTTTTTGTAGCATTGCCAACTAACTCAATTTCAGTTCCTTCAGACGTGTATCCTCTTGTCGCAGAAGCCCCAAGAATTCGGTCATACAAATATGCCCCATCGGCATCGTATCGCCTGTTAATAAGTGATTCAATATCGCTCGGCAGATAATTACCCAATGCAGTGAAAAGCTCATCATAACTGTTGAATCTTTTCGCATCTGGGAACCTGTTACGATCATCGTACATGATATCATAAACTTCTTGCCAGGTAGTACCGTCAGATTGCAACAAACCCCATCTTACAGCACCTAATGGTGCTAGGATGCCGTTTATCGCACCGCCCAGGTAAGCATCCTGATAGTCGGTTGTCATCTTGTATTTACTTATCCTCAACGACATTCTCCCATCAAAGAACTCAGCCCCAATGCCTACTTCTTTCGTTTTTCCTAAAGGGGAGGGAATAACGTTACCCCTGATATTGCGGCGCGTGGCAGCAGGAGAAAAATTCTCCGAAGTATTCCAATGGGCACTCCACCGAGTGCCTCCGATATTCAATGGAAGGTGTGCCACAACGCTTTTAGTCATTGTACTTCCCTCAACGACTTCTGAAGCATCAGATAACTCTTGCTGGCCAGGAAGCGGGTTCCCGTCACCATCCTTGTCTACTGATGCCTGACCTGTGTTGATTGATTCATCATCTCTCCAACCCAGAAGACCCACTATATTGCCATTTAAAAACTTACTCTGCCAACTAAGCGCCTCCGAATTTATGATCTGCTTATTTCTGAAAGCACTCAAAAGCTGCTTATTCGCAATGAAGGTATCATAATAAGACGGATCTCCCGTTCCCGGGATGTATTGTGTCGGGTCCGCAGGTACGTTCACGCCATTCGGGTTCGCACTAGGCGTTGGGTGATCATTCCATGATAAATAATACCTATCGCCATGCACTGGCATTTTTGGGGTTATATAGGATGTAACTTTAAGATCGCTTAAATTCGTACCTACTAGATTGTCAGTTAAGTAATGGTAGTGCTGCAACGTTCTTCTGCCATGAGTTTGATTACCAGTGAAAATGTCCGCCGCCGTCTTGTATGAGGTGTCGTGATTCCATATCATTTTGTAGTTTCTATCGAGCCGATCGATTGTTTGCTCATTATACAGTCCCGTGAAAACGTGATTTCCCAAGTGGCTTAACCAACCATCGTTCTCAGCGAAATCATGCTCGTAAAAAATGGTGGCTCTCTTAGCTGCTCTGAATGTTGAAAAGTACGCTGGCTCATGTGAACCCCAGCCAAGTAATTTACCTACATTTGGATTCGGCTGATCATTTGTTAAATGAGAGGAAATATCTATCTTCCAATCTTGGTCGAACGGCAGAGAAGCATTTCTTTCGTACATCTGCTCATCATAGACTAATTCTATACCACCTTTCCCATTTAAAAAACCTTGCTCAAGAGAGAAATTCTGGGCCTCGAATTCGTGGCCAACATAGTTCGTGTTTCCCGACCAAAGCAAAGATTCATTATCTAGAATCGAAGCTGGCACTCTATGACTTATAAAGCCTGGAACACCAGATCCCCAAAAATCGCTTATCGTCATCGGGGTTTCAAATCTTCCTCGGCTATACTCAGGGGCCTTATTCCAAATTACACGTGCCAACACTCCCGCAACTTCTGGAGAATCAGGCAACCCCGTGGATGGGTGATGTTGTCCTATGTGATTCCAGGTTATAGGTATATTTACCCACGCAGATAATCTCGCGTTCAGGCCCGACTGCCGTCCCGATGGCACCCCCATAAGCGTATTAACTGTGGTATGTGGAACGAAGAGACCGTAACTATCTTCAAACGAGTTATCAATATGCCCGGGTAAGCTGATTCCCGACATCCTTTCCACGACTTCTCGATTATCAATTTGGTGCTCAAACCAATTACTTAACGAATCTGCTGGTGGTACTACATTGACGGGTGTACCCTCGATCATACCTTTCTCGTAGTTGGCCCTAAAAGTGAGTCGACCTAGGAGGTTCGAATCGCGGTTTTGAGACAACACTCCTTCTAAAGATGCGTGAATACGCTGATCTGTTTCATAGGCGGGACGTTGCTTAAACTGTATCTCCTCGTTCACACCAACTAGCCTTAAAGCCAGTCGATCTTTTATGAGTACTCGGTTGATGTCCAACTCCTCGCGATGTCCACCACGCTCTCCCAAACGCAATCTCAGGTGTCCAAAGTCGTCACCAATCGTCGCTAATTTTACTTGGTTGTTGATGACTCCTCCTGGGTTTCCCACACCAAACAATAATGAATTCGGACCCCTATTGATCGTGATCCGGCTAGTATTGTATGAGTCAAAAGGGATATCCGTTAGAAAATAACCTCTTGTCAGCGATGCTGGGGAAATACCTCGAACACGTTGACCATTTACAGCTGGGTTGCTTCTATCATCCCCTGTCTCAACGCCACCTGCAAAGTTGCCTTGCTCGCCAGAAACCTCGGTATTAAGACTGTAAGAGAGCACTGTGGCAGCGTCAACCGCACCTGTGTCTTCTAAAAACTCTGGAGTAATCACAGAAATTGCTGCCCCTATGTCTCGTAAATCTGTCTTTATTCGAGTACCAGCTAGTGTGGAGATAGCTTGATAGCCATCGGTATCATCAGCATCAATCGAGAATGGCGAAAGCTCGAAGACCTCTTCGGCATCATCTTGGGCCCACAGGCCAACAGCACACGTCAAAGAAAGTGTGCAGAATTTAATAAAACGAATACGGGGTTTAAACGTAAAAGAACCTATATTAATCATCTGGAAACAATGGGTTTGAGGGTTGAGGGGTCCCTTGAAAAGAAGGCAAGGGATTGGGGGATCCCTTGGTAAGAAGGCAAGGGGAGGTAGGTTAGGGTAAGCGTTAAATAATACGTTAATAGCAATGCTTCAGCTTGTATTTTTTAGACTAATAATAGTATTTTTTCGCCATATTACGCTTTTGCGGGAACCTCGCGAAAGGGGCGTACGCTAATCGACTGTTCGAACACATACCCAAGGTTCCCTTTTTCGCGAAGGACGCGGATGGAAGCCTTTTCATGGGGAACTAGAGGCAGACACTCAGTTATTGAGCTATTCAGACACCAGCTTATTTCTTTCAGGTAACGAACCTGCTAAATCTGGCTAAAAATTATGTTCAATGACTGCATTAGCACCTGTGGCGCCTGTCGGTGTCCCGTCCGCGAGCTAATAAACGAGGGATCTGCGGTTAGGGTACCGACTCACCTTAGGCCGCTTCCCGCGCAGCATAGCAATCCTCCCGGTCCAGCCTTATTTCGGAAGCGTTGGACATATCGCGAATTCGGTCGATCTTGCTTGTTCCAAAAATGACCACGGGATTACTTGAAACAAACAAAATCCAAGCATAAACCCATACGTCTACTAGAGTGTTCCCATATTTCGGCAATAATTCCATCAATTTCACGCATACGCTCATTCGGGCCTCGTTGTTTTCCCTGAAAAGCCTGTCCCCAGCCAGAGAAAGCTGTCCGCTGGATTAATTGGCACGGGGCCAGAAAACCCAATCTCGCCGGGCAAAAGCAAATCGGCCCGCGAACAGACCCACGTGCCTCGCGTCGGCTTTCACTTACACTTGCATTGCATGGCCCCTAACAAAGCCATGCGGGAATTCGAGCCCATTTTAGGTGTCCTATCGGATGAGCCCATTGAATTTCCAGTAGTCGCTTGTATTCGAAAAAGCCAAACAACCATTGGAACTCAAGTCTCTTCCCACAAAGGAAATCGCCTTCCAGTTGGGCTTCTACTCCCAGAACTACTTTTCTCGGGCCTTCAAAAACCGCTACAGCTTTTCTCCGGCCCACTACCGCGAGCACAATAATTATTCCTGATCTCAGGAACAACCCGCTTCAAAAAATTTCGATCTTAGGTTTTTAATCTAGCAGGGGCAATGAACTTGTTCAATCATTCGCGAATGATTAGCCGAACTAGGTCGGCAACGGGCAGATATATTTATGGGTAATGAACAGGTATTCTCCGCGATCGCTCCGGAAAAGGGGTCGGTTTCTGATGATCAGGTGGACGGTTTGATCAGCG
>MDTG01190087.1_pt1 | contig 11941 bp, 9 predicted proteins | sample 811421 | NCBI WGS metagenome assembly MDTG01 (sample SAMN05326645, study PRJNA326480) | marine metagenome | isolation source: seawater | place: Pacific Ocean: South East | collected 2011 | reverse complement strand
TGGATTATTAATTCTTTTAGTTGGAATTACATTAGGGGGGATGACCATTTCACAGCCTCTTTTAACCATAGGATTTATTTTTATTGTATCTTGGGCTTTTTCATGTATCGGGTTAGTCCTTGGTCAAATGGCAGAATCTTGGGATCAATTAGCGACTATGCAGAACTTTTTTCTTACCCCACTTAGTTTTCTTGGAGGAATTTTTTATTCAATTAAAATGCTTCCTGATTGGGCTCAAGTAGCTAGCCAGTATAACCCAATATATTATATGATTAATGGACTCCGTTATACTATGCTAGGAGTATCTGACTCGAGCCCCTTGATCAGTTTCATCGTTGCTAGTTGTTTAACTATTGGATTTTTTATTGGTTCAATTTTACTCATGGAGAGTGGGAAAAAAATAAAAAATTGAAAAAAATTTCATTAATATTTTTTCTATTAATTATTCCTATATCTGCACAATCAGATTCAACAAAGTGGAGACAGTTTTTAAGATTAGGAGCTGCAGGAGTTGATTCCTCGAATGGCGGATTTGGGTACTATCGTTTAAATATGCAAACTAAAACTATTTTTCGCGATTTAAGGCTTTTTACATATGGACTTGATAATAATTCTTTTGTGCATTTAAGATATAAGTCAAGTGACAAGTATATTAGTAGGCCAAATTTTTATAGATATACAATAACATCTTTTCGAAAAAATACACGCGTAAATCTCAATTTGCAGTATCATTTTAATCAGGGATTTGGATATTTTATTAAGGACTATGATAATGGTTTAATTAATGCTGAATTAGGCCATGCATTTGATACATCAGATTACTTAAATGATACAAGGAAAACATCCTATTTAAGGACTGGCATTTTTTGGGATCATAATACTAATTATTTTTCATCAAAATTAGAGTTAGAATACTTTGAGCAAATCAGTGAAGTAATTGAAAACAAACTATCTAGAGGTCAATATCTTATTCAATTGATTTTTCCTATGAAAAAAAATATTTTTATTAATATGAATTTTGAAAAAGAAGATTTTTTTGGTGAAGGCCAAACAGATGCATCATCTATGAGTTTAGCGATTCAATGGAATAGATAAAAAAGTATGGCTATATACTGTATATATAAAATATTATATCAATTTTTGGGTTGATTGATATAAGCTAAAATAGTTCTTGGATGTTCATCAACTATTAGAAGAAATCCATTTTTATTCATCCTAACTAAACCTTCCCAATTACGTGAGTTCTTATTTAATTCTAAATAAATAGGTGCATTATTTGTTCTAATTATATTATTCCCTTCAATTTTGAATTCAACCAATCTTTCTATGTGCTCAAATTGTTTATGAGTGCTGCCCTTTGATAAATTAATCAATAATGTATTAGGAGCAGGGTTTAATAATTTTTTTTCTCCTGGCCAAAAAAAGTTTAAGGCCCAAAATTTACCTTGATTATCTACTTCAGTTACATCCGTAATACGATATTCAATATTTGGAAATGAAAATGATTTTTTTCTTTTTAAAGAAAAATTATAAAGAGAAGCTTTTGGGTTAGAATTAACATTTACACCATTAGCCTCAAATAAAATCATAAGATTGTTTTTATACTGTAATATACTTTCATAACCCATATTTTTCATATTAAAGGGCAAAGGTATTTCTTTTAAAACATCTTTACCTATTTCCAGGCTTTTATTTTTTATATCTATTTCCCCTTTAACAATATAACTTTTCATTTTATCATTAGATTTTGACTCCACAATTAAATATACATCTTTACCACTAAAACAAATCGCTTCAAAACCTTGATACCCTTCAATTAAATCACCATAATCAGGCATATCGATATCTATTCTTTGCGGTGTAAGCGGTCGGTTTCGGTTTCCGTTGAGCCACTTGTTTAGAGTCGTTCTAGTTAAAAAGTAGAATGCGGGACTTGATTTATTTACATATTGAGGCATCAGAATTAAGTAATCTCTATACCAAGATAATCCTGACATTTCTAAATTGCGCTCTGAGGCCTCTCCTGATAAGGGAATTTCAATTGGTAAAATTTCCTGAGCAAAGAATCTATTAACAAACAACAATAGAAATAATATTTTCAATTTTTTAAAATCTAACAATCTGTTTTTCTCCAGGTTTATATATTTTTGTCGAGTTTAATTTAATGTCTTCTAGATTCATTAGTACTGGTTTCATTTGGTGAGTAGCAAAAAGTTTTGCTTGATCATCATAATGTATAGAACTACTATCCAGTGTTGCTGATCCGTACTGATGAATGCTCTGTGCTGAAACGTTTCCTTTTTTATCCCACTCAACAATTTGGAAGTAGCAATCACCGGCTGTTCCAATTCTTTTTCCACCGTCTTTTTTGGAGTATACTGCTCTTAAAATATCAGGACCACCACTAAGCCCAAGATCCGTTTTGCCTCTTTTCAGACGTAAAATATCACCCCATTTGATTTCAACATCTCCATAATATTTCTTTGACCACTGAACTGATTTTATTAACCGATCCATTATTTGATTATAATCATATTTATATTTTTTTGGTTCAAAATGCGGTTGAATCGCATCATAAGCAAGGTGCATTGCAATATTTGTACTGTCAGTGTCTAAATTCCAATTTTTTAATATGGATAAAGCTTTAAGTATATCAGCATCATTGCTAGAGGCTTCATTTAAAAATCTTTTAAGATTTACAGCCATTACAGATTTGGTAGAATACTTAGTATCAAATTTATAGCTATAAAATTCTTCTCTTGTAATTGATTTATCTTTACCAAATGTTTCATGAGCTCTAAGTGCTCGATTAGTTTGAAAAAGCTCTATTCCTAAATTTTGAGGGAAAAAAGATTTATCAGGATTATCTGCCCCATCAGTAGCTAAGAATGGTGTACTATTACAATTTTGGAGAAATCCAGATTCTGGATTAAGTATTTGTGGAAGTTGATCAAAAGAAAAATAGCCTCTCCATAAAGCTCTAGCTGTAGTCCCTTGAATAATACCATTCCAGTTATAGGAATCACTTCCTCTAATAGGAAGAAGCGCATTGTAAACATAATAAATATTACCATCTTTATCCGCATATAGAGTATTAAACATTGGGAGGGCTAGCATTTCCATTGCATTCACAAAATCATTTAGATTTTTTGACTTATTCATCCTGAACCATTGTTCTACTTGCCTTATCTCTCCGTAACCTGAGTACCGAATAGCAAATGTTCCACTATCATTTCTAATTACAGGCCCATGAACAGACCATAAAATTTCTTTTTTAAATTTCCAGCTTAATGGCCCAAATATTTTCACAGGAAGAATGGCTTTTGAAACCTCGAGCTCTTCCCAACGACCTTGAAAAAGATATTTATTTTTATTTTCTGGATGAATTTGCAACTCATACACATCAATTAAATCGGGTCGATTCACTGTATGGCTCCAACCTAAATTTTGATTATGTCCTACGAAAACAACTGGAGACCCCGGGAATAAACCTCCAACAATGTTTAGTCCTTCGTTACTTTTTAAATGTGCCTCATACCAAGATACAGGACCCGACCAAGGCTGGTGTGAATTAATTGCTATCCTCGTGTGCCCATCGGCCGATCTGTTTGGAGATACTGCAATAACATTAGAGCCAAGAAGAGTTTGATCAAATGGTTTATTATTAAAATTGACATCATTTTGAGCAATAGTTAATTCATTATTAGATGCTAATTTTGATAGTACATCATCTAAACCGAACATTAGTGGTGTTCTATGAACAAACCCTGCTACAATCTCCTTTCCTGTAATTGGGAATAAACCTCTAACAATTTTTTTTGGATTAAGTAAGGCATAGTGATTTAAGCCATCGGCATATGCATCACAAATCTCTCTAATATCAGGTGAAAGTTGACTAGTATAATTATTTTCAACAACTTCCCAAATTTTAAGAAGTTGAACCATATAATCATTAGGGGTACCATCTTTACCATATTTTTTAGCAAGTTTACCTTTAGAGGCTAAAATGATATCTTGAATTGTATCAAAATCGTCTTCAGCATGAGCAAAAGCCAAACCATAGATTGAATCTTTATCTTTGTTACCAACAATATGTGGTACCCCCCAATTATCACGATATATTGTTACTTTATAATCCTGAAAAGATTCTTGACTTATAGGATTATGATAAAGTGGTGTATATAAACTATAAATTAGTATAACAATGAGTATAATAAGACCAGCTAGTATGTAAACTTTATTTTTCATAATATATGATTAGTAATAAAAATCAAAAAAAATGATTAAACATCCTTTATTTCTCCTAACAATATTATTTATTTCTTGCACTACTTCAAAAATAAATGTTCCTCCGCCAAATATGCTAATGGCAAACAAAGTTCAATTTGACGCTGAAAAAAAAGAAATATGGGCATATGATTTTAAGGGTAATGGACATTATTATGTTCAAATAAAAAATGAAATTATTAATAATCTTCACAGTAAAACTGAAAATATTAATAGTCGAACCATCAAATTATACTGCAACTATCATAAATTAGACGAATTGATATTTATACAAGAAAAAGGTGTGACCGTATATCCAACAAAAACCAAATTTATTTCAAATTTGAATAATACCGGTGCAAATCAAAATAATTCTACAGGATCAAATGACGTTAGTAGCGGTTCCTCAAATGTATCTGGAGGAGGAGCTGGAGGAGGAGCTGTAAAATCGAATAGTGGTGATAAAAAAGGAACAAATATACCTATCAATAAAAAAAACTGATTTACCATTCTGTTGGTCCTTCTACTAATATCCATAAATACCAAGAAGCAATTGTGCGATAAGGTCTCCATATTTCTGAATATTGAATCATTTCATCTACAGATGGTTTAGAATCCAAATTATTTAAAATACAAAACCCTTTTTGCATCGCCAGATCTCCCGTTGGGAAAATATCTGGCCTAACTAATGAAAAAATAAGAAACATATCTACTGTCCACTGGCCTATTCCCTTTACGTCTAAAAGAATATCTCTTATCTCTTGATCAGTCATTAATTTAATATTTGATAGTTTTATTTCTATTTGATCCCATTTATTTGATAAGTCTTTTATATATTTAATTTTTTGCCCCGATAAACCAACCGACATCAATTTTTCATCTTTAACTGCTAACACATTTTTGGGATTAGGAAAGTGATCTCCGTTAAATAGAGTTTTAAGTCTATTATAAATAGCACTTGCAGCCTTGGTGCTAATTTGTTGGGATACAATTGATTTTATCAGTGCCTCAAAATAATTATCAATTGGACTAAATTTTGGATGACCATATTTTTTAATTAAGGTTTTCATCCTTGAGTCTACTTTTTGTAAGTGATTAATTGCTTTATCGATATCCATAAATTATTGTTTCGAACAAATATATATTTGTAGCAAGCTGTTCTCATTAAAGCTTTTACTATTATAATCACCTAACTTTTGTTCAATAGTAAAACCTGCTTCAAATAGTAATCGATCGATTGTATCAGGATATATCATTCTCATTTGAAATTGATATTCATCAGTTCGATTATCATTTCTATCAAAAAGCCATTTTATATCATTAATTTCTGTTTCTTGGTCATATTTACTTTCTTGCCATACGAGACATTTTCCACCTTTGGGATGGTCAATAACCATTTCTTTATATTTTTTATTTGGATTACGATATAATAATTCAGGGTCTGGCACAAAAATATCTAATATAAAATAACCATCATCAGATAAATGGCTTAGAACAGAAGCAAAACAATTAGAGATTTCATTATTTGTAAGTAAATGTAATAATGAATTAAAAGGAATAATAATAAGATCAAAAAATTTATTTAATTTGAAATCTCGCATATCCCCCAAAATAAAATTACCTTTAGAATACTTTGATTTACATGTATCAATAAACGTTTTGCTAAAGTCTAGACCGGTATAATCAAATCCACTTTCTATTAAAGGACCTGCTACCCTACCAGTTCCACAAGCTAATTCTAATATAGAACCCGATAGTTTTTTTGCCCAGAAATCATAAAAAATAATATCATCTTTTTTATAGTTTGTACAAGCATCGTATAGTTTTGGATTATTGTAAAGTTGAATAATTTTTTTATTTAATCAGTAAAAAAAATTTATAATTCTGCCATAATAGCAGCACGTTCAGATTCAATCCGTTCTTTATTCTCACCTTTTTCTTCTAAAATATCTAAAACATCTAAAGCTCTATTAAAAAGCTCCTGCTCTTTTAAAACATGAACTAATGTAAATGTTGCTAGTCTAGGACTAACAGAAACTTCATCTAGAATGACATGTGTAGGGGTAGGTGTTTTTGTTTTTTTCTTCTTTGAAGATTTAGGAGAAAGAAAATCTTTTGCAAATTGATTATTTGGATCTACATCTTTTGCACGTTCCCAGCTTGCTGAAAGCGTATTTTTAGAACGTCCTAACTGCTCTTGCAACATTGGCAATGCTGCGACCGCTGATTTATGATCAGGATATTTCTCAATAACTTTTTTCATCCACTGCTCAGCTACATGTAGGTTACCTAACCCCATTTCAGCTTGCGCAAGAATAAATTGTGCTTCTATTGAATCAGGATGATGTTCAAGCCCAATTTCACATACCTTTTTTGCTCGATCATATTCGCCTTTTGATTGATATATTTCTGCAAGTACAGAAAATAAAACTGTATCAAAATGATCAGCAAAATAAAGTTCTAATTCAGTAAGGTTATTTAATTCCATTTAACGACGATTTTTATTTACCCAGTTTGTTATATAATCTACAGTATCTTGAACAGGTGTGCCAGGCCCAAATAGCTTTCCCATACCCATTTGCTCAAGTGAAGAAACATCATTTTCTGGTATGATGCCACCACCTACTAATAATACATCATCTAAACCTTTTTCCTTCATCAAATTCAATACATTTGGGAAAATCGTCATATGCGCATTATTTAAACTTGATAGAGCAATAACATCTACATCTTCTTGTAAAGCAGAAGAAACTATTTTTTCAGGCGTTTGTCGTAGTCCCAAATAAATTACTTCCATTCCCGCATCACGATAAGCAGCCGCGAGTACTTTAATGCCTCGGTCATGACCGTCTAGTCCAGGTTTAGCCATCAATATTCTAATTTTTCTTTCCATACCTAAAGTTATCTATTTATAGAAATTACAAAGAAATATTAATTGATTTTAAAATAAGTATTTTTTGTTAGAAATAATTTATCTAGTTAGGCGATAAATCAAAATTGCAGATCGTGTTGTAGTTTTTGGAAATGATGTAAGATCTAACCACTCATCCTCTGAATGAGCACCAGAACCATCAGGACCCATACCTGCTAGAGCCGCATCAACATATGGAGCAATGAATGAAATATCAGCTGCACCTCTTTTACTAGGATCTAAAGGTTCTAATTTTCCATAACCTAAAGAAATATTTACTTCTTCTAACTTATTTAGTAAAGCATAGTTAGCCTTGGTTGGTTCCATTGGGGGATAGCTTGTTTTAAATTCAATAGTTGCAGTAGTGCCAGATAAGTTATTTGATACTATTTTTTTCATTGATTTGATTGCTTCATCTAACTGTTTAATGGAAATTGTGCGAATTCCACCATGGACAGTTACTGCTTGAGATACTACATTAGTTTTACCAAAGGCTGAACCTCTTGCGTTAACTGGGTCATAATTAGTATCAGTTCCACCAACAATTACACCAGGATTAAACGTAAGATATTCTTCTTCAGCTAATTCTTCTCTGAATGAGTTAATTATTCGTGATGCCTCAAATATAGCACCATAGCCAAGAGTTTCACTAAATACTCGAGATGAATGACCTTGAATTCCCGTTGTTGTTAAAATCCATGAAGAAGCACTTCTACGAGCTATTGTACCAGTCTCTATTCCAGTTGCACCCTCAAAACCAAGACCAATATCTGCCCATTTACCAGCGTCAATAAGCTCTTTTCTCACAATTGAATAATGCGCACCTAATTTTTCCTCATCACCAATAAAGACCAATGTGAGATTCATATCTTTTAATTTACCAATATGATTCAAAGCTTTCATGATATATAGCATAGATACATCACCGCTCTTCATATCATCGACCCCTGGACCATAAGCTTTATTACCTTTACGTACAAATTTTTGGAAAGGGTGATCTTTTTCAAAGACTGTATCTAGATGGCCAACCATAGTAATTTTTTTACCTTTACCACCTCTCATTTCAGCAAATAAATGACCTGACCTTTTAACCTCTTTAGGATATGTGACCCAATATGTATTAAAACCAAGTTTATCTAATTCTTTTTGTAGGATTTTACCAACTTTTTGATTTCCCTTAATATTCAGGGTGCCACTATTTATATTAACAATCTTTTCAAGAAGATCTATCGCTTCACTAGTTTTATTTTCAACAAATCTTTGAATCTCTTTTTCATCTTGATTCAAAGATTGTGCAAAACAAAATGATAAAGTAATTAAAAAGGTTTTTAAGTAAAATTTATTCATCAAAATATCTAATCTGATATCCAAACATTTTCTTTACCATAATTATCTCTTAGCTTTTTCAAAAATGATGAATGAGAGGAAACTTTAATATTATGAGAAAAAATTCGACTATCTTTTTTTATTTTAGCGCTAATATGAAGCATTAAACCGCATTTCCCCTTATGGTCTTTTACTAATGAATATAAATTATCAACATCATCTATCGACATTTTATTTGGCTCTAATCTAATATTAACATTTTTTGAATAAATATCTCTTGCTTTGTCCAAAGGAATTATCTCATCAGCAATTAATTTTAAATCCGAGAAATCACTTTCATCTGTCGGTTTTCCTTTAATAAAAACCACAGCATTATTATCAATTAAGCTTCTATATCTTGAAAAAGTATCACTAAATGCAAGAATTTCAACTTGCCCTCCCAAGCAATCGAGTTTAAAAAATGCCATTTGATTATTTTTACGGTCAAAATGCATTTTAAGCTCTGATATTGATCCACCAATTCTAACTGTTTTATCATCATTTATTACAACTTTGTCTGTGAAGTCATAGTTTGAAAATTCTTCTAACTCATCTGCATATTTTAATAAAGGATGGCCAGATAAATAAATTCCTAAAACTTCCTTTTCATTATCTAAAAGTTTACTTTCAACCCACTCTTCAGTTTGATCTAAAGTTGGGACTATTGATAAATCATTGCTACCCAAATTTTCCGATCCAAATAAATCAACTTGATTACGTGCATTATTTTCTTGAACGGTTTGACCATATCTTAGAGCAGTTTCAATTGCATTATGTTTTTGTGAGCGGGTACCCTTTAAAGTATCCAATGCTCCAGCCATATTTAGACTTTCCAATACTTTTTTGTTTACTGCTTTTAAATTAACATTAGATGTAAAATCAAAAATAGAATCAAATTTACCATATTCATTTCTACCTTCAATTATTTGCTCTAAAGCTTTAGTCCCAACATTCTTAATAGCATTAAGACCAAATGAAATAGTATTATTATCAACAGGACGAAAATTTATATCAGACACATTAATATCTGGAGGGTCAACTTCAATTTTTAGTTTTCGACACTCATTTATTAATATAACAACTCGATCCATATTTGACATTTCGCTTGTAAGGTTTGCACTCATAAATTCTGCAGGATAATGAGCTTTTAACCAAGCTGTCTGATATGCTACATAAGCATAAGCTGTTGAATGACTTTTGTTAAATCCATATTGTGCAAATTTTTCAATTAATTCATAAATACTTTCTGCTTTAGTACTAGAAATATTATTTTTTTTCTTTGCTCCTTCTACAAACTTTACCTTTAGTTCATCCATTAGTTTCTTAATCTTTTTCCCCATAGCTCTTCTCATTATATCTGCTTCAGCAAGAGAAAAACCTGCAATTTCATGAGCAATTTGCATAACTTGTTCTTGATAAACTATAATTCCATATGTTTCTTCAAGTATAGGTTCCATACTTGAATGTGGATATTTAATTTTTTTCTTTCCTGCTTTTCGAGAAATAAAATCATCAATATTTTTCATTGGACCAGGCCTGTAAAGAGCATTCATTGCGATTAAGTCTTCAATAACAGATGGCTTAAGCTTTTTTAAAAACTCACGCATTCCTGAAGATTCAAATTGAAATACACCAGTTGTCAGTCCCTTTGAAAAAAGTTTATAAACTTTTGAATCATCTAATGGAATTTTTTCTATGTCTATTTTATCACCTTTATCTTGGATGAGTTTTATTGTGTTATCAATAACAGTCAAATTGCGAAGTCCAAGAAAGTCTAACTTTAGAAGACCTAAATCCTCTAAACCTTTCATATCATATTGTGATGTGACATCACCTTGAGATGAGCGGTATAGAGGAACATAATCAGTTAAATCTCCTGGTGCAATGACGACTCCAGCAGCGTGAGTTGATGCATGACGATTCATCCCCTCTAAAATCTTTGAGAAATCAATTAATTCTTTATATTCTCCTTCTGAAGCATCATATAATTCGGGACTTTGATTTAAAGCTTCTTCAAGTGATATATTTAATGTTGTTGGAATCATTTTAGCCAAACGATCAACCTCCCCGAATGAATACCCCAACACCCTACCAACATCTCTGACTGCCTGTCTAGCTTTCATTTTACCAAATGTTATTATTTGAGTAACAGAATTTTCACCATACTGATTCTTAATATAATCAATCACTTCACCACGACGTTCAATACAAAAATCAATATCAATATCTGGTAAACTAATTCTATCAGGATTTAAAAAACGTTCAAATAATAAACGATGTCTTATTGGATCAATCGTTGTTATCCCTAAAGAATATGATACTAAACTGCCAGCAGCAGATCCACGACCTGGTCCAACAGGTATATTATTATCTTTTGCATATTTTACAAAATCAGCAGTAATTAAAAAATATCCAGCAAAGCCCATCTGATTAATAACATTTAATTCATGATCTAAGCGATCTGATAATTCTTTTGTGTAATCACCATATCTTTCTTTCACACCTTGCTCACATAAAGTTTTTAAATACGAATCAGGGCTTTGTTCGGGTAAATCTTTAGGAAGAGGAAAATTAGGAAGATGATAATCACCCATCGGTATTTCAATATCTATACTATCTGCTATCTTTCGAGTATTTTCTATTGCACCTGGGATATCTTTAAACAACTCATACATTTGATCCTGACTTTTAAAATAAAACTCTGGTGTTGCATATCTTAAACGATTTGGGTCGTTACGATCTTTTCCCGTTCCTAGGCATATATGGACATCGTGTGCTTCCCAATGCTCATGTTTCGCATAATGAGCATCATTTGTACATACCATTGGAATATCCAATTCATTAGAAAGTTTTTTAATATTTTTAATATTTTTTTCTTCATCTGGAATACCATGGTTTTGAACTTCTAAATAAAATCTATCAGGGAAAATTTCTGCAAACCTTAATGCAGCTTCCTGCGCACCTTTCCAATCATCTTTTAACATTTTTTCAGGAATCTCACCTTTTAGACATCCTGATAAGCAAATTAATCCATCACTGTGTTTCTTTAATAATTCAATATCTATTCTAGGACGATAATAAAATCCCTCAAGATAACCATGCGTAACTAACTTCATTAAATTTTGATATCCTGTATAATCTTTTGCTAACAAAACAAGATGATTATTACCCCAACCCCCATCAGATCTAGGTTTTTTATCAAAACGACTGCCCATTGCTACATAAGTTTCACAACCAATAATTGGTTTTATCCCAGCTGATTTAGCTGATTTATAATAAGGTATGACACTAAACATATTCCCGTGTTCTGTCAAAGCTACGGAATCCATTCCAAGATCGTCCACGGTATTTACTAAAGTTTGGACAGTTTGTGCCCCATCCAAAAGACTATAATCAGAG
>MDTG01095588.1_pt1 | contig 11941 bp, 12 predicted proteins | sample 811421 | NCBI WGS metagenome assembly MDTG01 (sample SAMN05326645, study PRJNA326480) | marine metagenome | isolation source: seawater | place: Pacific Ocean: South East | collected 2011 | reverse complement strand
TGGAAAGATATTTAATGCAAGTATTGATCTCCTCATAGCTAACATTGTTGCCTCTAAAATATTTATTGCATCAATTTCAGACGCATCGCAATAAGCAATTGACCATGCTAAAGCTGTTTTTTTGATTTTGTTCGAGAGTTTTATTCTTTTTTTTTCGCTAATTTTTTTTGAATCTTTCAATCCATCCGGAATGCAATTTAAATTCAGTACGACGGAAGCGGCAACTACTGGGCCCGCAATACATCCTCTTCCAACCTCATCAATACCTGCTATAAAAGAATTATTATATCTTCTCATATAGATTAACTACTTCATGCGCAGCCTGGCAGTTTGCGTTCTTTGATAATATCTTTCTAATTTTTTTCATTTTTAACACCATTGATTCTCTTGATTTTTCCTCCGAAAGAATTTGAGATGCTTTTTGGTATAGATCATTTTCGTCAAAATTCTGGATGTACTCTGGAATAAGATTTTCCTCAAGCAATATATTTGGAAGCGTAAAATACTTGGTTTTAACCAATGCTTTCATTATAAAATAAGATAATCTGGAAATTTTATATGCAGCAATGGTTGGGCGTTCAAGTAAAGTTGATTCTAAAACTGCAGTCCCTGAAGCAGAGATCACCATGTCCGATGCAATTATAGATTCATAAAATTTATTTTTTTCACTAATACTGAAATATTCTCCCATCTCATATTCATTAACTATACTCTTGAATATTGTTTTTATAGCATTTGATGCCATCGGGGCAATGAAAAAGATATTATTGTTTGACTTCCTCATCAATTTGGCAGTTTTTACAAAAATTGGTCCTAATTGACGAACCTCATTAACTCTACTGCCTGGTAGAATAGCAATAAGTTTAGGAGCCCTTACTCCAAGTCCATCCTTGATTATTTCCTTGTTTAAGTGATATGGGATTGTCTCAGCTAGAGGGTGTCCAATATATTTTGCTGGAATTTGATACTTCTCATAAATCAATGGCTCAAATGGAAGTATACATAACATTCTATCAACTGATTTTTTTATCTTTTTTACGCGATTCTCTCTCCATGCCCATATCGATGGGGAAACATAATGTATTGTTTTAATACCAGCTTTTTTGAGGTTTTTTTCAAGAGTTAGATTAAATTCAGGAGCATCTACACCAATAAATATATCTGGAGGATCATTTATCCATCTACAGGTTAATTGTTTTCTTAGTCTGATTAATCTTGGTAGAGCTTTAAGTGGCTCAATTATTCCCATAAAAGATAATTCATTATATGAAGCCCATTGATCACCTCCCAGCTCTGATAATTTTGGCCCGATAATACCCTCAATGGTTGCATCGGGTAATAATTTCTTTATCTCTTCAAATAATCCAGCACCAAGGTTATCGCCAGATTTTTCGCCAACAACGATGCCAATTTTCATGAATTATCTAATGATTCCTCTCTCAGAGGAATGCTTTAATGATTCAAGAAGAGGTTTTAATTCAGGTTGACTATCAGATAAATCTCCTATCTCAGAAATTGCTGAACTTAACTTTAAATCTTTTCTGTATAAAATCCGATAAGCATCTTTTATGTTTCTAATTTGATCTGAATTAAAACCTCTCCTTTTTAATCCTTCAATATTAACACCTCTGGGTTTTATTGGTTGACCTTCAGCCATAACATAAGCGGGAATATCCTTTGTCGTCAGTGTATTCATACCGATAAAACTATGTGCGCCAATTCTTGTATATTGATGCGCTCCAGTAAAACCAGCAAATATAGCCCAATCATCCACTCTTACATGACCCGCTAATGTAGCATTGTTGGCAAATATTACATTATTTCCAACCACACAATCATGTGCTATGTGCACATATGCCATAATCCAGTTATTACTACCCAATAAAGTCTTATTGCTATCTTGGGTCGTTCCTCGGTTAATCGTACAGTATTCTCTGATTGTATTGTTATCTCCAATTTCTAACGATGTCACTTCGTCATTATATTTCTTATCCTGAGGGTCACCCCCAATTGCGCTAAATGAAAAAATATGATTATTTTTTCCTATTTTAGTCGGACCCAGGATGACAACATGGCTCTCAATTTTAGTCCCACTATCAATTTCGACTTCATCCCCAATGACTGAGTATGGACCTATACTCACATTCGAATCTATACGAGCTTTTTTTGAGATAATGGCGGTATCATGAATCATAATTTTAAGTCACTCGGGGCGCACATGATCTTTGCATCAACAGATATATTTCCCCCTACTTCTGCTATACAATTATATCTCCACATACCTCTTATTACACGATCTACTTCTATTACAAACTTGATTGTATCACCCGGATGTATAGGAAACCTAAACCTAGCCTTTTCAACCCCAACTAAATAATAAATTGGTTTAGGGTCAACATGGCCGACCGTTAGATGACCCAAGACTCCTCCTGCTTGTGCCATTGCTTCAAGGATAATAACCCCTGGAACAATGGGTTGCCCAGGAAAATGACCCTCAAAATATGATTCTGAAGATTTAATTATTTTTTCAGCGATTATGCTCTCACCTAACGCATAATCAACTATTCTGTCGATATGTAAAAAAGGATCTCTATGAGGGAGAAGCCTCATTATATCTTTTCTATCTAACCTCTTATTACTCATTGGAACTGTTCAGTTTTTTAGTGATCGTTTAAATTTTGCTACTAGTTTTTTCCATTTCTTATCGTCCTCAAGTGGAATTGAACCTGAATATATTCCTGGTTTTTTAATATCTTTGGTCACAACAGCTGCTCCATTTATCCTAACATCGTCACATATATCAATATGCCCGACTATTCCTACCTGTCCAGCAATCATGCAGTTTTTTCCAATTTTCACGCTTCCTGCAATAGCTACAGATGAGGCAATTGCTGTATGTTCGCCTATTTGAGTGTTATGCCCTATTTGAATTAGGTTATCCAATCTGACACCATTTTTAATTACAGTATTTTCTATCGATCCCCTGTCGATTGTTGTATTAGATCCGATCTCTACATCATCACCAACTATTACCCCTCCAATCTGATTAATTTTTTTCCATCCATTGTGAGTTTTAACATTACCAAAGCCATCTCCACCAATAACAACTCCAGGATGAATTTGGGTTCTCTCTCCAATTTTGACAGAATTTATTAGTGTAATATTTGCATATAATCTTGAATCTCTAGCGATTTCTATATCACCATGAATAACACATCCTGGACCAATGTAGACATTCTCGTTAATTTTTACATTGCTGCCGATTGAAACTAGAGGACCTATGTAGGAAGTATCTGAGATATTGGAATTTTTTTCAATTGCAGCACTCTCTGATATACCAGGGCTAATAACTTCCAAAGGATGTAAAAGCTCAACTATTTTTGAATAAAGAAGATAAGGATCATCAGTAATGATCGCACCAACATTACAATCGTCAATATCATTTGATCTTATGATTACTGCAGATGCTTTAGTTTTTTTTAGCTTATTGATGTATGATCGATTTGATAAGAATGATATCGATCCAGTCTGCCCTAATTCCAGCGTTGAAAAGTGAGTTATCTCTATATTTGGGTCACCTAGGAGATCACACCCATATCTGGCTGCCAAGTCCCCTAAAGTGAAGTTCAAAATAATTCCCTCAAGTTAGAAATTATTTTCTTGATATTATTCACTTCTCTCGAATTGATCCTGAAGTAATTCTGCAATTGGTGATGTAATATTTACTGACTGGCTACCATAGAGAACTCCTCCAGCGTCGGAAGCAAAAACAATATCAAAACCGTTGTTTTGGGCATAGCCATTTACAACCTCAAGTAACGATCTTTGAAGTTTTGCGATTTCTTCATTCTGCCTTAAATTAATATCTTCCTGGAGTTCGCTACCCAATCGGTTAACATCACGTTGAAGATCTCGCAGCTCTCTTTCAGCATTGGTCCTTTCTGTTGCGCCCATCACTGCGGCATCTTTTTGTACTTTTTCGGCAAGCTCCTGAAGTTCTTGCTGTTTTGCTTGTAATTCCCTTTGTCTGGGCTGAAATTCTCCTTGAAGAGACTCCATTACTTCCCTGAATTGAGGTGAGCTTTGCATTAAAACATTAAAACTTACCAGACCAATTTTTTGCTCTTGAGCAAAGAGAATAGACGAAAATAATAAAGTGATAATTAATATATATAATTTTTTTGCTAAAAATTTCATAACCCCTTCCAATTTTTTTAAAATGATTGACCCATTGAGAATTGAAATCTTTCAATTTCATCTCTGTAAAACCTCTCACTTCCCTCATAATAATCTAGAGGATAAGCATAACTAAATCTAAATAGGCCCATCGGGGCCATCCACTGAACGGCAATGCCAACAGACTTCTTGAGATCACTAAAAGATGTATTATACTCTACTGGATCCCCTAACTTGTCAAAAAAAACCACCTCACCAGTATTAAAAACATTTCCTATGTCATAAAAAAGACTGGCTCTCATATTTTTTGCATATTTATCAGGAAGCGGAAACAGTAATTCTAATTGACTTGCTATTAGAACATTACCACCGTATGGTCTGCCTCTTGAGTCCTTTGGACCTAACCAAGATTCTTTAAACCCTCTTGTTGATTTTGGACCTCCACTATGGAACTGCTTAAATGGAGGAAGAGCAGTGGTATCTCCTAAAGCCTCACCATAACCAAGTTGAGCATTCCATGATCCAACCCAATTACCAATCAAAGGTTGGTATCGCGTAAGATTATATCTTAAGGTCCAATATTCAACCTCACTTCCGGGTACTGTGTATGTAGCAAATAATTGATGTCTTGTTCCTCGATCGGGAAATATTGTCCTGTTTCTACTATCAAAGATCCAGCCAGCAAGAATTTCAAAATTTGCAAATTTTGTCCCAGTAAAGCCACTGCCAGCCTCATAAGGATCTCCGTTATTACTGACCCAGTCAATAGCCTGTGAAGTGCTATAAATGGATGAAAGCATTTCAACAGCGGATAAATTTAGACCAAGACTCACTGATTGATACTCCCCAAGAGGATACCCATAATCAATTGTTGCGCCTCCACTTGTCGTGGAGAGAGCTGATGCAGCTGATGTAAACTGCTTATAATCGCGATAGTTAACAGAAACTGTTCTTCTGATTCCATTCATAGTCGTATAGTAATCTGTGTGAGACATTGTAGCCTGCTTCATATACTTACTTGAGTTGAGATTAATGGCAACACGTTCGCCCGTCCCCAAGAAATTTGTGTGGGTCACGCTGCCATTTATATTGAGTTTAAAAAAATCAGAATAACCAATACCGCCACTAAATTGTCCCGGCATTCTATACTTGAGATCAAAATCCACATCAACCATATCTGGGCTACCCTGAACAGGATTATTCTCTACTTCAACTTCTTCTATATATGGTAACCTTTGAAGTCTAATTTTAGATCTATCTATAAGTGTATTAGATACAACAGCACCTTCGGTTTGGCGGACTTCCCTTCTAAATACCTCATCATCTACCTCTGAAATCCCATTGAAATTAATTCTTCTTACATAAACGCGCTCTCCAGGATTTATGTAAAAAGTTACTCCAACTTCATTGTTTTCATAGTCTAATTCTGGAACGGGCTCAATTTCAGCATTAGCATATCCGTCTTCACCTAATCTAAATTTCATTAGTTCAGCTGAAGTGGTTAAAGACTGAAGATTAAACATATCTCCAGATCTGGCAAAGATCAATTTTTCTAATTCTTCGCCAGGTACTACATTATTACCAACTAACTTTATATTAGATAGATTATATCTTGTTCCCTCATGAACATTAATGGTTACATACATGTCCTTTTTATTAGGTGATATTGCAATTTGACTTGATTCTACTCTGAAATCTGCATATCCGCGATCCATGTAAAAAGAACGAATTTTTTCCAGATCACCAGTCAAAGCCTCCTTTGAATATCTGTCATCTTGCCTGATCCAAGAAAGCCAATTGGCCGTATCTAACTCAAAGCCCTCTCGAATTTCACTTTCTGGATAACTATAATTTCCTATTATATTCACTTGACGAATTCTCGCTCTATCGCCTTCTTTCACATCGATGCTCAAACGGACTGTGTTATTTGGGGTCTCCTCCACATCAGTTTTAATTTGTACGCCATATTTACCTCTGTCGTAGTATTGCTCTCTGAGAAATGAGGCCAGCCTATCCAACACAGATCGATCAAATGTTCTTCCCCTTGTCATACCTATATTTCTGAGTGAAACCATTAGATCTTCAGTTTTGATATCTTTGTTTCCCTCTATTGAAAATGATTCAATTGAGGGTCTTTCTTTAATTATAATAACAAGTGTATCGCCATCACGTCTGATCTCAATATCATCAAATAATCCTTCACGGTATAGAGATCTTATTGACTCTTGGATTTTATTTTCATCTATCGAGTCACCTACATTAATAGACAAGTAATTAAAGACAGTGCCCTCAGAAATTCTTCTAAGGCCTTCCACCCTCATATCTTTAACTATGAATTGATCAGCCAGTGAAGTTTGCATAAGCAATAGAACTGGGAATATTTTAAGAAGATTTAAACTTTTCATTATTTATATAAACGCTTAATAAATTATATTTTTAATTTTATCCAAACAAGTCATTATAAAATGCAATGCTCATCAAAATGAATATGGATATTATACCAAATTGCTTAGTGATAAGCTCAAATCTTGGGGATAATGGTGACCCTTTTAGTGATTCAATAGTAAATTGAACAATCTGACCTCCATCAAGCATTGGTATTGGAAATAAATTAATAACTCCTAAGCTTATGCTTAAGAGGGCTAAAAATTTTAGAAATTGGTTTAAACCTGCATTAGCCGACACACCAGCATACTTTGCAATACTGAATGGCCCACTTATGTTCTTTGTTGAAACTTCTCCACTGATCATTTTAGCAAGCATAGAGATTGTAAAGGTTGTTGTTGACCAAGTTTGATATATCGATTTCCTCATAGCTTCGATAAAATTTGACTGATCAAGATACCAATAATCTTCTAAATTATTAGAAAATCCGACACCAAGAAATCCGTTCTTGTTTTTTCCATTTTTTTTGTTTTCAAGTTTTATGGTTTCCTTGAATAATAATTTATCTCTTAAAAATTCAACCTGCACTAACTCGCCAGGTCTATTTGCAACAATTTCTCTGATCTCTGTAAAAGCTTTAATTTTGATATTGTTAATTGAAGTAATTTTGTCACCCGGTTTTAAGCCACCAAGATCAGCAGGACTATTCTCAACAACTTCACCGACAATTGGGGGAGGCCGCCAAGGGTAAAATCCAATACCAATAAAGAGTTTACCGGGTTCAGTAAGATCAGTATTGTTATCATTTATCAAAATATTAACCAATCTCTCACCATAATTTTTATTTTTTACTTTTATTCTAAAATCCTCATTATTTACTACAGAGCTCATTATTAAAGTAATTACGGTATCCCAGTCTGAGCTTTGTTTGCCGTTTATTGAAATAATTTCATCCTCATATAATAATCCTGCATCATAGGCATAAGAACCATTAATAACTTCACCAACTATTGGCTTCATGGTCATAACGCCGTTAGAAAATATAAAAAAATAAACAATAATAGCGAAAAGAAAATTAAAAAGTGGACCGGCGAATAATATTGATATTTTTGAAAGCAGTGGCTGATGGTCGAAGGATCTTTTTATTTCTTCAGAAGCTACCTTATCATTTCTGCTATCCAAAAACTGAACATAACCGCCCAAAGGAATCATAGATAGTCGATATTCGGTCTTGTCACCCGCTTTTGATTTATATTTATAAATTGGTTTTCCAAAGCCCACTGAAAAGCATAAAACCTTTACGCCAAAATATTTTCCAACAATATAATGACCGTATTCATGAACAGTCACTAGAACCCCAATCACAATCAAAAATGATAATAAATTAAAAATTAATGGATCAATCATACTCATGATACAAGTCTTGTGATTAAAATATTCATTATATTAAATTATTAATACAAATGATGGCAAAGAGTGGAGCAGTGGGCAAAATACTATCAATTCTATCAAGGAAACCACCATGTCCAGGCAGTATTTTACCCGAATCATCTTTATTAGAGTTTCTTTTAAAGACGCTCACAACAAGATCACCTACAACTGAAAATAAACCCATACATATAGAAAACAAAATAATAATAATCTTATTATCAAAATTATTAATTTCAGAAATTATGAAGGCTGTTAGAGTAATTGCAAATAAACCAGAGAATAAACCTTCCCAAGTTTTTTTTGGACTTATAAGAATAGCTAATTTTGATTTTCCAAATTTCTTCCCCCCAAAGTATGATCCTATATCCATCATCCATATCATCAAAAGAAAGATCAAAAAATACTTGACTGAATATTGAAATAACCAATCTACTGCAATATATCCAGATATAATAGAAAATAGAGAAAACGCAATAGAAAATGCTCTGCCTATTTCATATGGATATGAATGCAGTAGTTTCAGAGATAACAACCAAAATAAAAGCGATAAATATAAAATGATTTTTTCATCAAAAATTTCTTTTCCTATATATTGGTAAAAACAAAAAACAATCAAGAGAAACGAAATAAATTTTATTTGGAACATTTTTTTTTCTTGAATCAAAGAAGACCATTCCCACCCTACAATCAAAAACAAAATAGCGATCATTACTCTGAATATATCAGGAGAGACAAAGAAAACTGCTGATAATAGTATCAGCAATCCAATAACTCCTGTAATTATCCTATCTTTCAACATTATTTATATAGATGACCCGAATCTTCTTTTTCTTTTTGAATAAAAATCGAGAGCCTGGGAAAATTCCTTTTCATCAAATTCAGGCCAAAGACAATCGCAGAAAAATAACTCTGTATAAGCAATATTCCACAACAAAAAATTTGAAATTCTTTTTTCACCTCCAGTTCTAATTAGTAAGTCAGGATCAGGTGTATTTCCAAGTTGAAGATATGACGAGAGAGTATTTTCATTAATTTCTAGCTCATCCAATTGATCCTCTTTTACTCCAGTTATAATGCCTTTAATTGCATTTAAGATATCCCATCTAGCACCATAAGCAAGTGCCACATATAAATTAAGCCCGTTATTATCTATTGTTATTTTTTCTGCATTTTTCATTTTATCTTGAAGTTTTTTTGAGAGATTTTCTCTATCTCCTATAAATCTCATTTTCACATTATTAGAATTCAATTCATGTATTTCATTCTCTAGCGTCTCAACGAATAAGCTCATCAATAATTTCACTTCTTTTGTGGGTCTACCCCAATTTTCTGTGCTAAAAGCATAAAGTGTAAGATGTTTTATTTTATTTGAGCTAACTATCTTTACGATATTTTTTGCAGTTGAAGCACCTTGCTTGTGACCATAGCGTCTAGATCTCTTTTGATCGCATGCCCATCGGCCATTACCATCCATAATGATTGCTATATGATCGGGTTTTATATTGCTCATCTGATTAATAGAAAGCTAAATTAGCATTAGATCTTCTTCTTTCGTTGCAATATTTTTATCAACTTCAGCAACATAACGATCTGTGAGAAGCTGGATCTCACTTTGACTTTTTCTTTCATTATCTTCGCTGATAATCTTTTCAGTTAGAAGTTCTTTGATATCACTGAGTGAATCACGTCTTATATTTCTGATTGAAATTTTTGATTGCTCACCCTCTTGCTTAACAATCTTTATAAGATCCTTCCTTCTTTCTTCAGTCAATGGAGGAAGAGGAATCCGGATAATCATTCCGGCCGTCATTGGATTTAAACCAAGATCAGCATTCATAATAGCTTTCTCAATAGGTTGAATCATATCCTTTTCCCATGGAGTAACTTTTAGTGTTCTTGAATCCTCAATACCAACATTTGCCACCTGATTAAGTGGAACAGTTGAACCATAATAATCCAAGGTTATTTGATCAAGTAGCGATGTATTCGCTCGACCTGTTCTAATTTTTGTTAGATTTTTCTTTAATGATTCGATGCTTTTCTTCATACGCTTTTCGGTTTCATTTTTTATATCATCTATCATTTTTTTACTCCGAATGAACTTAATTTACTGATGTACCAACATCTTCACTGGACATGGCTTGCACTAGAGAATTAGTTTCCATTAGATTAAAGACTCTTAAAGGCAAGTTATTATCTCTACACATAACTATTGCAGTAGCATCCATTACTTTTAATTTGTCTGACAGAACTTGATCAAAAGATATCTTCTTATATTTTTTCGCATTTTTATTTTTCTTGGGATCAGAATCAAAAATACCATCTACCATTGTCGCCTTAAGCAGTACTTCGGCACCAATTTCAATGGCTCTTAAACTTGCTGCAGAGTCAGTAGTAAAGAAAGGATTTCCTGTACCTGCTGCAAGTATGATAAATCTATCTTTCTCAAGGTGCCTGACAGCTCTTCTTCTAATGTAGTCTTCGCAGACTTCATGAATTTTAATAGCAGACATTACTCTTGCCTCAGAACCCATCGATTCAAGTGCATCTTGAATTGCAAGAGCATTCATAACAGTGGCAAGCATACCCATGTAATCACCAGTTACTCGATCCATGCCTGCCCCAGCTAATCCCGCACCTCGAAATATATTTCCACCGCCAATAACAACAGCAACCTCTACTCCTAAGTTTTTGACCTGAATTAACTCACTTGCAATTCTTTTTATTACAAATGGATCGATACCATAATCAAATTGGCCCATCAACGCTTCGCCGCTGAGTTTTACAAGTATTCTTTTGTATAGTGTGGGAGACTTTTTCATCGTATCACCTATAAAATCAAATATTTTTGAATACTTATGATACTAACTGATAAATGAATAAAAATTGAAGTTATTTAGTTAGATTTGACTCTTTTTTTTGATGAATATTGCGATTATTTTCCTTTTATTTGAGCCATGACTTCATCAGCGAAATTTTCTTCCTTCTTTTCTATTCCTTCACCAACTTCATATCTTTCAAAACTAATTATTTCTGCATTTGATTCATTTAACAGATCATCTACCGAAATATCTGGATTTTTTATGAATGGCTGACCGAGTAATGTTATCTCTTTATAGAATTTTTTCATCCTACCTTGAATCATTTTATCAATAATTTCAGGAGGTTTTCCTGACGATGAAGCTTGTTCTTGAAAAATTCTTTTTTCACGTGATACTAAATCATCTGGGACACCCTCATTATCAATACAGATTGGATTGGAGGCAGCAACATGCATTGCAATGTCTTTTGATATCTCTTCATCACCGCCATTTAAAGATACAACAACGCCTATCCTCGAACCATGAGAATATAGGCCCATATTGTCACACTGTTTAATTTTATCGAACCTTCTAATCGAGATATTTTCACCAATCTTCGAGATTAGTTCGGTTCTTGCCATTTCTACATTCGTTCCATCGGAAAGATTGATTTTGTTGAGACTTTCTAAATCATTAATTTCATTACACAGGATGGCTTCAGCAACACCATCTGCAAAATTGATAAAATTAAAATCGTTTGCAACAAAGTCAGTTTCTGAGTTTATTTCAAGAATAACGGTGTGATCATTATCACTCTTAATAATAATTCTTCCCTCGGCTGCTATGCGTATTGCTTTTTTTTCTGCTTTCGCTTGACCGGTTGTTCTCAGCAACTCTATAGCTGAGTCTAGATTTCCATTTGAATCTACCAGTGCTTTTTTGCACTCCATCATTCCAGCCCCTGTTCTCTCACGGAGCTCTTTGACCATTGTTGCTGAAATTAACATTATTTATATCCCTATTAATTAACTTACTTTTATTGATGGACTCTCTATCGATTAAGTTGTTTTTTTCTTAGCTACTTTTTTCTTAGCTACTTTTTTCTTAGCTACTTTTTTCTTAGCTACTTTTTTCTTAGCTACTTTTTT
>MDTG01069616.1_pt1 | contig 11941 bp, 13 predicted proteins | sample 811421 | NCBI WGS metagenome assembly MDTG01 (sample SAMN05326645, study PRJNA326480) | marine metagenome | isolation source: seawater | place: Pacific Ocean: South East | collected 2011 | reverse complement strand
TATTTGATGATGTGAAAGATAATTTCACCATTATGAAAGAAGAACCTTTTGGCCCACTTGTTCCAATTTTAACATTTAAAAATTTTGATGAAGTGGTAGAGCGAGCAAATAATAATGAACTTGGTTTAGCCAGTTATATTTATACAAACGATATGGAAAAAGCTAACAAAGCATCAGAATTAATGGAGAGTGGAACTGTTGCAGTTAACACTCCAGTAGTTGCAGTAGCCGAAGCACCATTTGGAGGTATTAAACAGACTGGTTATGGAAGAGAAGGTGGTTCAATGGCCATAAAAGATTACTTGAACATAAAGTATACTCATCTTGGTGTTCATTATGATTAATGAGAAAAAATAAAATTAAACAAATGATGAAAGATGGTAAACCAGTCATCAACGGTTGGTTACAGATTCCTAATTCATTTACTGCTGAGCTACTCGCTAATCAAGGCTGGGACTCCTTGACTTTAGATATGCAACATGGCTTGATAGATTACTCAAATTCGATTTCAATTTTACAAGCTATATCGACCACAAACACTACACCAATGGCAAGAGTAAATTGGAATGAACCAGGTCAAATAATGAAAATACTAGATGCAGGTGCATATGGAATTATTTGTCCAATGGTTAGCAGCAGAAAGGAAGCTGAAAATTTTGTTCAGGCCTGTTTATATCCTCCACGAGGATATAGAAGCTATGGACCAATTAGAGGCTTAGTTTACGGCGGGAGTGATTACTCTGAAAAAGCCAATGATGAAATATTGAAGCTTGCAATGATTGAAACAAAAGAGTCTTTAAATAATCTTGATGAGATAATGAGCACTCCTGGTTTAGATGGAATTTATATTGGTCCAGCTGATTTAAGCTTAGCAATTGGCGAAAAACCAAGTTTTGATAAGCCAGAAAATGATCCAGTCTTTAAAAAAATAAAATTAATATTAGAGCATGCAAAAAAAAATAAAATTTTTGCTGGAATCCAAAATGGAAAAGCTGATTATGCCAAAAAAATGATCGATTTAGGTTTTGATCTTGTAACAATTGGTTCTGATCAAAGATATATGGCAGCTGCGGCTAAAGACGAGCTCAGTAAGCTTAAAGAGTTAGAAAAAGATCAAAGCAAAGGATACTAGTCAAATTTATGAGCTACTATGTTTATATGCTCAAGTGTTCTGGTTTAAAAAAGATAACATATGTTGGTTATACAAATAATTTAGAAAAAAGAATCAATCTTCATAATTCTGGAAAAGGAGCAAAATTTACCAGAGGAAAAAAATGGAAGTTAATTTATCGTGAAAAATTTAATACAAAAACAGAGGCTATTTTGAGAGAATGTTATATAAAGAAAAATAGAAAATTAAGAAATAAGATTAAATTAGACAATTTATGAGGATTTCAGTTTTATTACCATATAAAGAAAATTTTTCACCAATTTATCCTGGCGCAGTCTCTCTTTTTGTAAATGATACTGTAAAAATTAGCAAATATAGAAAAAATATAACTATATTTGGAAATACAAATTATAAAACTTTATTTAACTTGCAATATAAAAATATACCCCTGTCAAAATTTAGACTTCAAAGTGCAAGCAAAAAGTATGTTAAAGAGTTTTTAAAAATTGAAAAAGACGAGAGTTCAGATTTAATAGAAATTCACAATAGGCCAAATTATCTTGAAACTTTGGTTGCTAATCTAGAAAAAAGAAATTTTGTTTTGTATTTCCATAATGATCCTTTAACAATGACTGGCTCAAAAACAATTTCTCAAAGAAAATTTTTATTAAAAAATTGTTATAAAATAATTTTTAATAGTAACTGGTCAAAAAAACGATTTCTAGAGGGAATGCACAACAAGTTTGTAAATAGTGATAAACTTTTGGTAATTTTCCAATCTGCTATTAAACAGAAAATAAATATAATTGATAAAAAGAAAGAAATTACTTTTGTAGGGAAATTAAATAGAGCTAAAGGCTATGATTTATTTGGTCAAGCTGTTTTAAAAATTTTGAAACTATATGGAGATTGGTCTGTTAATGTAATTGGAGATGAGTTGAGAGATAAGATAAGTTTTAAACACAAAAGAATTAGAAATTATGGATTTTTAAAACACTCAGAAGTTTTAAAAATTTATAAGCGTTCGAGTATAGCTGTCGTTTGTTCCAGATGGGAGGAACCATTTGGAAGAACAAGTTTAGAAGCATCATCATCAGGATGCGCAGTAATTATTAGTAATCGAGGTGGCTTACCTGAAACAATTACCAATGGTGTTATTTTAAAAGATTTATCTGTTTCCACAATATTTAAGTCTTTAAACAAACTAATTAATAATGTCAAAGAGAGAAGAAACTTGCAAAGATTGTCTTTAAAAAATTTTTACTTAACTCATGAATTTGTATCAAAAAAAATAGATAATTACAGAGATGAAAAATTTAGACTTCAAAAATTAATTAATATTAAGAAAACATTACCATCTTTAAGACTTTTACATGTAACTAATTTTAACGAGAGACATGACGGAAGACTATTTTTTAATACTGGAAGAAGACTAAATAACGGCTTCATTAGACTTGGACATAGTATATTAGAATTTAGCGACAGAGACATTCAAAAGTATTATAAAAGTTATAAGGATTTTAACGGATCTAAAACGCTCAACGAAAAATTGAAAAAAACTTGTTATAATTTTAAGCCGGATATTATTTTATTGGGGCATGCGGATTTAATTTCACCCGATACATTAGGTGAATTAAAAGATGATTATCCAAATTTAAAAATAGCTCAATGGTTTTTAGATCCACTAAATAAAAATGGCCCAGATTTTAGCCGAAATAAATCAAGAATTTTAGATAAAAGTAACTTTATTGAGGCAAATTTTCTAACAACATCGCCGGAAGTTTTAGATTTTTTACCAAAAAAAACTCAAAATTTCTTTATTCCCAATCCAGCAGATAAATCATTTGAAACTTTAGAAAATTACAAGAAAGATTGTAATATGGATGTATTTTTTGCATTAAGTCATGGAGTTCATAGAGGTGTGCTTAAAATAGGAAAACAAGACGATAGATCAATATTTATAAAGGATCTTATAAATAAAACTGAAAATGTTAAATTTGATGTCTACGGATTAAATAAAGTTCAACCTATCTGGGCGGACCATTACTTTAAAACAATTTCAAATTCTAAAATGGGACTTAATTTAAGCAGAGGAAAACCAATCAAATATTATAGCAGTGATAGAATTACACAAATTATTGGAAATGGTTTAGTTACACTTATTGACGAAAAAACTCATTATAATGATTTTTTTAATCATAACGAGATGGTTTTTTATAAAAATGTTGAGGATTTGTCGGAAAAAATAACAAAGATTTCAAAGGACGAAAAATTAAGAAAAAAAATTGGACAAAAGGGGAGAGAGAAATATTTAAAATATTTTAATTCAACTCTTGTAGCAGATTTTATAATCAATAAGACACTTTCCCTTGACTCTAAAAAAAAATTTTTATGGTTTAATGATAAGTAAAGATAACTACATACTTGTAACAGGCGGTCTCGGTTACATTGGATCTCATACAGTAGTTGAACTTCTAAAACTAAATAAAAGAGTCATTATTATCGATAATTTAAAAAATTCAAAAAAAAAAAATATTCAAAAAATTAGTCGAATCGTAAAAAAAAAATTTCTTTTTTTTAAAGTCGATATTAAAGAAAAAAAATTAGATAAAATATTCAAAAAATATAAGATAAATCTCGTTATTCATTTTGCTGGCCTTAAATCTGTAACTGAGTCTAAAAAAAAACCAAATCTTTATAGAAAAAACAACGTCGAAGGGACAAAAAATTTACTAAATACTATGAAAAAAAATAATTGTCTAAATATTATTTTTAGTTCATCTGCTTGTGTCTATGATGAAAAAAATGCACCCCCTATTAAAGAAACAAGCAAATGTAATCCTAAAAGTCCTTATGGAAAAACAAAATTGATAATAGAGAATATGTTAAAAAAAGAGTTCAAAAAAAATATAGGCTGGAATGTAATAATTTTAAGATATTTTAATCCGTTAGGAGCACATCCGTCTGGATATCTAAGTGAAAATATTTCTAAGGCTGAAAATATTGTTCCAAATATCATAAAAGTTTTTAAAAAGAAAAAAAATATTTTTCAAATATTTGGAGATAATTATAAAACTTTTGATGGTACTTGCTTGAGAGATTATATACATGTAGTAGACTTGGCAAAAAGTCATATTTCTTCAATCAAAATCTGTAAAAATAAAGTTTTTAGAATAGTAAATATTGGAACAGGCAAACCATATTCTGTACGTGAGTTACTCTTTGGTTTTATGAAATATCTAAAAAAAGAGATTCCTTATAAAGTAGTAAATAAAAGACCTGGTGATATTCCTATTTCTTATTCAAATATACAAAAACAATTAAAAATTCTAAAATTTAGAGCAAAATACAACCTGAGAGATATGATCAAACACACTGTGAATAGTGTAAATCTCTAATTATCAATGTTATAGAGTATTAGTTTTATTATGTGGAGAAGTTATTTTACAGAAAAAAAGTGGTTGTTATGGTCATGGGGAGGTTTTGCTTTCATTATTATGTCGCTCCTTGCTCAAACTTATATAGATGTTAAAATTAATGAATGGTATAAAGGTTTTTACGATTTACTTCAAAAAGCACCTGAAAGAGAATTAAAAGAATTTTACGACGGTATAGCATTGTTCATGAAATTAGCTATTCCATATGTGATTATATACACAATTACAAATTACTTTACTAGACTTTGGGCATTTAGATGGAGAGAAGCAATGACTTTTTCATATATGCCTTACTGGAGAGCAGTAGACGCAAAGGTTGAGGGTGCTTCACAACGTATCCAGGAAGATTGTATGAATTTTGCGAAAATAGTTGAAAGTTTAGGACTTCAAGTAGTAAGAGCTCTTATGCTTTTGATAGCTTTTCTTCCTATTTTGTGGGGTCTATCTTCAAATGTAGTTATCCCTTTTTTTAAAGATATTTCTGGATCCCTTGTTTGGGTATCCTTAGCAGCAAGTCTTGGAGGATTAGTTATTAGTTGGTTAGTTGGCATTAAACTTCCAGGCTTAGAATATAATAATCAAAAAGTCGAAGCTGCTTTTCGAAAAGAGCTGGTATACGGGGAAGACGATAGAAAAAATTATGTAAGTGCTCCCACAATTTTACAGCTTTTTACTGGAATAAAGTTTAATTACCATCGTTTGTTTTTACATTATGGTTACTTCGATCTTTGGCTTATAATGTACAATCAATCAATGATTATAGTTCCTTATTTGATAATGGGTCCAGGCTTATTTACTGGAGCCATGACACTTGGGGTGTTAATACAAACTTCTTCTGCATTTAGAGAAGTTCAAGGCAGTTTTTCATTATTTTTACAAAATTGGACAAGAATAACAGAACTAAGGTCAATCTATAAAAGATTAATGGAGTTTGAGACAGCAATAAATTTTAAAAGTGGAAAAATTAGAAGGCCAAGAAAGTCTGATGTAAGGACTTAATGGAAATCTATTTAAAGTTATTTGAAGTATTATTTCCGGTTTTTTTTATAATTGGAATTGGTTTCTATCTTGGAAAAAAAGACTCTAAATTAAATACAAATTTCATAACAAATTTAACAGGCACAATAGGAACGCCTGCATTAATTTTCTATTCTCTTACATCAACAGGCGTCAATCTTGAAACTTTTTTAGAATTTTTTAGCTATAAAATAATAATGATCATTGGATTTTCTTTGATAGGTTTAATTACTTTAATTATTACTAAAAGAGATTTAATACAGGAGCTCCCACCATTAATACTGCCAAATAACGGAAATATTGGTTTATCTGTTTGTTTATTTGCATACGGTGCAAAGGGGCTAGGTATTGCTGGAGCAATTGCCTCTGTTATCATGCTTTTTCATTTTACTATTGGAGTTTTCTTAGCCAAAAAGTCTTTTGATTTTAAAATTTTATTTAAAAATGGACCTATTTATGGAATATTTTTAGCACTATTTTTTCTTTATTTTGATTATGAGGTTCCTTTGTTTTTAGAAAATACGACTTTTTTAATTTCATATGCTACAATTTTTATGGTTTTAATGTCATTAGGAGTAGCCCTTACAAGACTTAAAGTATTCTCTCTAAAATTATCACTTATAAATTCATTTGTAAGAATGATTGGTGGTCCTTTAATTGGTTTAGCTCTAATTGATTTTTTTAACCTAAATGGGGTAGAGGCGGGTGTCCTTTTTATTCAAAGTGCGATGCCTAGTGCTATTCTTACCTATCTCGTTGGATCAATGTACTCTCCTAAAAAGGTTGTTGATAGCATTGCTAGTACAATAGTTGTGTCTACATTTATATCTTTTATAACTTTACCTATTATTGTTTACATAGCTTTAATTTATTTTATCTAATAAAAACAATGATATAATCACTATATCTGAAGCTTTAATTTAGATATAAGTAAATATTATTTACCTATACATAAAAATCTATATTATTTTTGAAAAATAAATAATAATTTAATTTATTTAGCTGAAATTAACTAAAATCATTGGAAAAAGGCTTAAAGTATCCTCTGAAACTACTTAAATCAATGAGGTGTGCAATTTAGGAATATACCGTTTATTGAGCCATATATAGCGTTTTTTTTGTGATTTCCCATTATTTGGTGCAACTGTTAGATGTATTTAGATTTTTTATTAATATATTAACCAAATAATCAAAAATCATTGGCACAACTAGCTTTTAGAGTGAAAACCCTCTTTTTTTAACAATTTTTTTTTGGTTTTAATACCCCCAAGACCGGAGAACCCTCCTAAACTTCCATCAGATCTTATTACTCTATGACAAGGAATTTTTATAGGGCAGGGATTATTAGCAATTGCATTAGCTACTGCTCTATAGGCATTTGGCTTTCCTATTGATTTAGCTATGTCTAAATAGCTTTTAGTTTCTCCTTTTCGTATTTTTTTTAAAGCTTTCCAAACTTGTAACTGAAACTCTGTACCCTTAGTTTTAATCATAAAGGAGAAATGCTATAAAGCAGATTATTACTACAAATATTGTTAAAAAGATGGATTTTAAATTTTTTTTCTTAGTGTCTTTGATTTTTTCCCAATAGTTCAAGCTAAAAAAAACAAAAATTAAAAAAAGAGCAGCTAATAACAAGTATTTTATCATTTAATATTTAAAAACTTCAATGATCTCACCATCTTTGTACTTATCTAATTTCTTTAATTCAAGGGGATTTATAGCATCAGCCCAATGATTAGCAGCTGAAACTAGCCTTATCTCATTACTTTTACTTACCGGAGTCGGTCCAAACCCAATGGCTATCGCACCTCCTTGATTCCAGAATGCTATTTCACCCAAATTAAATACTTCTTTTGTGTAATTTTCAGGTAAAATGTCATTTTTAGGTATGCTAAAATAAATCTCTTTACCCCAAGTGTTTATTTTTGATTTGATCGGAAGCATAGAATAAATTTTTTTTCCGGTATTGTTGTTTTTGACTTTACAAGAAAAAATAAAATTTGAAATTTTGAATTTTATTTTCATAAATATAAATAATTTAATATATTGACATAGGTTTGAAATCAATATATTATTTCCGATAATTAAAGGTTATCGGAAATTTATATGGTTAATTTAATAAATAACATAAAAAGCTTAGAATTAGAAACTATTAAAAACCTAAAAAATTCTAAAGCAAAAAATACTTTAAGAGCTTATCAATCAGATTTTAGAGATTTCGAAGAATTTTGCAAAATAAATAGTTTTACACCTATTCCAACGCAGCCAAAAATAATAGCTTTATACCTAACTCACATGTCTAAAACATCTAAATTTAGCACATTGAAAAGAAGGATTGCTTCAATAAGTGTTATCCATAAGCTAAAAGGTCATTATTTAGATACGAAGCATCCAGTAATCATGGAAAATTTACATGGAATTAAGCGCACACTTGGTTCAAGACAAAAATCAAAAAAACCTATATTAATCAATGATTTAAAAAAGATTATTGAAGTAATTGATGATGATAAAAACAATATTAAAAATAACTTAAAATCAAATTTTAAAAAAAACGAAAAATTGAGAAATAGAGCTCTGATATTAATTGGTTTTGCAGGGGGTTTTAGAAGATCTGAACTAGTAAATTTTACTTTTGACGATCTAGAATATGTAGATGAGGGAATTAAAATATTAATAAAAAGATCAAAAACCGATCAATCAGGAGAAGGAAGCATAAAAGCAATCCCCTACTTTGAAAATGAAATATATTGCCCTGTATTAGCTCTCAAAAAATATTTGGCTCATAAAGAAGATAAAAGGGGAAAAGTTTTTAATATTTCAGATAAATTAGTGGCTATAATAATTAAAAAATATGCAGAATTAGCTGGATTAGACGAAAAAAATTATGGCGGGCACAGCTTACGATCAGGATTTGCAACGACAGCCGCTGAAGCAGGTGCAGAAGAAAGAAATATTATGGCTATGACGGGTCATAAAACAAATCAAATGGTTAGAAGATATATCCAAGAAGCAAATTTATTTAAAAATAATGCATTAAAAAACATAAAATTATAATTTTGAAAGAATTTTAGTAGATAAAATTTCAAATTGTGAACGGTGAATAAATTCGTAATTTCTAAAATGAGAATTCCATCTTTTGTACCATTTTTCATCATTTGAATTAAATATATCAATTATTCTTTTATTCATTCCCGCAGCAACATGAGTTGGGGCCCCATGACAAGATATAATCAACTTCGAATTTAAAATAATTTTTTTTAAATCAAAAAAATTTGTTTTTAATAAAAGATAGACAAAATTGTTTTCAATCTTTTTGACGTAAATTTGCTCAGTTTTTTTGGTAAAAGCATTTTTTAAATCATGAATAAGTTGAAGATCTAAATTTCCAGTCGTAATTACCAAATCATTTTTTGTTTTTTTAATAATCTCATATAAAAATTTATTTAATTCATTGTAATTAGGTTCAATCCTAGTAAATTTTTTTATATAAGCATTAAAGATCCACTTTTCGTCAAAATGTAATAATAAAAAATTTTTTAATTTGAATTTATCATTACCGAAACTAAATTTAATTTCTTCGATATTTTCACTTTTAAATAAGTCTAAATCTTTATTATTAAATGAAAAATTAAAAATTTTTAGAATATTTTTGGTTTCATCAATTTTATTATCAAAATCATCAGTATAAAAGGTATTATTTATGAATGGACTTATTAAAATCTTATAAAATTTTTTAGTGGTTATTATAAATTTATTTTGAGCTTTAACTAAGATACATGCATACATAGATCTTTTTTTTCCATCTAAGACACCACAAGTAAAGTAATTTATTTTTAATATTTGTAAAAAAAATTGAATTTTTTTTAAAAAATTGTCTGGATACAATATAACTTTGTCAATAAATTTTAATGTTTGAATATATTCATAATTTTTTTCCGAAGCAACTATTGTTATAAATGACTTTATATCATTTCTTTTTATTGACTTTAATAACACAGCACTTAATAAAAAATCACCAATCCTATCTGTTCTAAAAAAAAGATAATTATTCATTTAATTCTTTAAAAAATTATCTTGGTAAGACTTTAATACGAATTTCTTTTTTTTTGGTTCAATTAAATTATACTTAATATTATTTTTTTTTGCATAAATAATTGCTTTTTCTTTTGATGTAAATTTTAATCTAATTTCAGAGGATGTATCTTTTGAGCCCTCCCAGCCCATCAACGGATTTGTATAGGTGTCGTCTGAGTAAAATTCCAAAACCCATTTTTTTAATTTACCCCGGCCAGATTGCATAGAGGTCTTTGCTGGAATGTAGATTTTAGCTTTTTTCATAATTTTTGGTCGGGGCGGCAGGATTTGAACCTGCGACCCTCTGGTCCCAAACCAGATGCGCTACCAGGCTGCGCTACGCCCCGAAACTTATATTTATATAGGTTAAATATGTCTTTTTGGCAATTGAAAGATACATTATATGGAAGTAAATAATATTTATGATTCAATACATTTCGAAACCCTTTAAATGGTTTTTTAAACTTGAGGCAGCCTCTGGTCTGGTACTCTTATTTGCAGCTATTATAGCTCTTATTTTAAGTAACACTTTTTTTGCACAATATTATAATGAAATTCTTGCTTTTAAGTTTGGTTTTGAGCTTCCTTTTTTTAAAATAAATTTATCTGTGTTACATTGGATAAATGATGTCTTGATGGCTATTTTTTTCTTTCTTGTTTCTCTAGAAATTAAAAGAGAGTTTATTCAGGGAGAATTATCAAATCCAAAACAAGCTTCATTACCAATAATCGGTGCAGTAGGAGGAATGTTAGTCCCTGCTCTAGTCTATATTTTCATAAACATAGATAACCCAGCAACAATTAAAGGATGGGCTATCCCTTCAGCCACTGACATTGCATTTTCTTTGGGTGTATTATCCTTATTAGGTAAAAGAGTTCCGTTATCCCTAAAAGTTTTCTTAACTGCATTAGCTATAATAGATGATTTAGGAGCAATATTAATCATAGCCTTTTTTTATTCTGAAGAAGTTAAAGTTATTTATCTTATCTTAATGTTTTTAAGTATAATAATTTTAATAATTTTGAATAGGTTAAATTTTAAAAGTTTTTTACCTTATTTAATCGTAGGTATTTTCTTATGGGAATTTACTCATGCATCTGGGATTCATGCTACAATAGCTGGAGTTATATTGGCTTTGACTATTCCTCATAAAGACAAAAAAAAAGTTGACGAAAAAAAATCAATGTTGATAAAATTAGAACATACAATATCACCATATGTTGCTTTTGGTATAATGCCAATTTTTGCATTAGCTAATGCTGGAGTTTCTCTCCAAGGTTTAGGATTTAATGCACTTCTCGACAAGGTACCTCTTGGTATACTTTGTGGTTTATTCTTTGGTAAACAATTGGGCGTATTTATTTTTTCTTATATCGCAATAAAGTTTAATTTTGCAGAGATGCCTAATAATTCAAATTGGGGAAGTTTTTATGCTGTTGGAATATTAACTGGCATAGGTTTTACAATGAGCTTATTCGTTGGAAATCTAGCATTTGCAAATGAATTAGAATATATAGATGGGGTAAAAATAGGTGTGTTGAGCGGTTCATTGCTTTCAACTATATTCGGATATTTCTTACTTTTAATTTCTTCTAAAAAATGATTAAAGACAAAATTATAAAACAAGCTAGTAAAACAGATTATTATGGTTTAAAAAAAAATAGCACACATAAATCAAATCTTAAAAATAAGAATTGTGGTGATATAATTTTTGTTGAACTAATTGTAAATAAGAATAAAATTAAATCTATGAGATATGAAACTAAAGCATGTATTTATTGTCAAGCGTCTGCCAGTTATTTAGCATCAACTATAAAAGGTTTTGCTTTAAATGACATAAAAGATGATTTTAAAATTTTCAAAGATATAAGAAACTTTAAAAGCAACCTTTTACCAAAAAAATATAAAAAATTTTTATTCCTCTTTGATAATGAAAATAGAAAAGAATGTAGTTTGCTACCATTTATCGCAATTCTTAAGGCTTGTAAGTGATCATGATCAGAAATATTTTATTTATTATTATGATTTTAAGTATCTTTACTAAAAGTTATGCTAAATATGAAAATTTAGCTTACGATTTTAGTTTTAATAGTATTGATGGGGAAATAATACCATTAAGTAATTTCAAAAATAGCGTAATTGTTGTTGTAAATGTTGCAAGTAGGTGTGGTTACACACCCCAATATACAGATTTACAAAAAATTTGGTCTAATTATAAAAAAGATAAACTTGTTATTATTGGAGTTCCTACAAATAACTTTAAGCAAGAACCTGGAAATAACAAAGAAATAAAAGATT